>OCTW013413034.1_pt1 | contig 55609 bp, 48 predicted proteins | sample 1539671 | NCBI WGS metagenome assembly OCTW01 (sample SAMN02144230, study PRJEB22623) | gut metagenome | biome: sheep rumen | host: Ovis aries | place: New Zealand | reverse complement strand
ATCCCATCCCGTTTTGCTAAACAATACTGTAGAAGCGTTATCTTTTCCAACAGTTGTCAACAAAGCCTCCCATTCATCACTACTTGGCAAATGCCATCCAGTAGGGCAAATTCCATGAACAGGATAAGTCGGCGAGCATTTTTTCCCATCACCGCACCCAACAGCGTCTCCACTAAACCATCCTTCACCATCCATTGCGGCAGTCCAAGTGTAGAGCCGTCCATATTTAGCACAATTTTCTTCTTGATCATCATAGCAATAACTATCATCGGTTTCGAAATTCAAATTTTGAGCCATCCAAATCTGCTTGCCTATTTTCACAACCTTGTATGATTGACCATCACGAGAATCTATCAGTGTTGAGCTATAACTAGATGACGAACTACGAGGAGCTACAGAAGAGCTACTCAAAGTATTTTTTTCGACATCCACAGCAGAACTTCCTTTAAGACAACGAATTGAAGTTCCAGTAGGAAGATCCATATACTTTTTATTCATACCTCCAAACGACACGCCATCTTTTTCGCCATTTATTGAAACATAATGCACACTCATGGAGTCGTTTTTTACAGTATCAGCCATAAAAACAGTGCCATCACCTATAGCGTTAAAACTTTGTCTAGCATAATACGACCCTGCTGGAAGAGCTGAAAATTCGTAAGCATCTACACCATTTCCAAATTCATTCCAGCCCGTAGCAGACTTGAGCATTTTCCCTGCAACAGAAGCACCTCCGACAAAATCAATTAAAACATTCCATTCATCTATTGTCGGAAGATGCCACCCTGCGGGACAATGGTTTGTGCCATAATAGAGGCGACCATATTGGGAACAATTTTCGTCCTTATTTCCATAGCAATAGCCATTTTCATCATCATAATTCAAATTTTGCGCCATCCAAGTCTGTGAACCAATCGTTACAATTCTATAGGCTTGATCATCACGATTATCAATAAAGTAGTCGCCATCTAAAGGGATTCTAGCAGAAGAACTGCTTTGAACTTTTCCAGATGAGGAACTCGCTATTGTTGTTTTCGACTCATCGGAATTTTTTATACAACGGACAGGAAGGGCGTATTTATCATGAATTATTTCCCCGTTAGTAATTTCAGCTTTGGGGAACGACCCGTTCATTCCATATGCCAAACTAAAGATATACGCATTTTTGCATCTCTGATCATAAATATCGGGAGTAGAACTCCAATAATAAATACTCGAACTATTTTCCGTGCTGTAACATTGATAGCAACCACTTCCATTCCATGATCCTACACCTTTTGCAGAAAAACCTGACGAATTTGTTGCTCCAAGACCTTTAAAATATGAGGCGTTTGCATCAACCAATCCATAGGGCGGATTACCAACAAACAAAACAAGGGTATTCCATTCACTTGTATCAGGCAAGTGCCATCCTTGAGGGCATATTCCACGAACGGGATAATCTAGAACCAATTTCTCGACAAGTTTGTTTCCTGAATATCCCCAACCAAGTCCGTCATTTGAGAACCTACCAACACTATCGATTACATCAGACCAAGTGTAGTAACGTCCTTTTTTACAATCTTCAAGTCCAGTACTATAATCCTTAAAACAGTAATTCTTTTCCGTTACGAAATCTAAATTTTCGGCCATCCAAGTCTGCGATCCGATAGTCACCATCTTATAGACATGGCCATCACGCGAATCGACGAATGTTTCATAGGTTTGTCCATTTTCACCAATGATAGATCCATTGCCATCCTGGTATGGTTGCCAAGACCAGTCTCCTATAGAAGCATCATCTCTACAGATGTAATCCTCATTTGTCGAACTCACATGAGCAACCACCCCATTAAGCGTTTGATCGCAGGGGCGTTCAGCAACGAGCCCTTCATAGGTTTTATAGGTAAATGTTGCCGATGTACTAGATTTAGGTTCATCATTTGATGCGTTACTTCCAGAATCTCCGCCACAAGCAACGAAGATTAACGCAAAGGATGCTGCGATAAGCCTGCCGTATTTATTCTTTGTCATAAAAGTCCTCGATTTTTATTTAACACATCTAACAGGTAAGCCGTATTTTTTATTAACAGCCGATTGGTCGATTCTGTGTTCACCATAAATTTCCCCGAAGCACAAAATATTTGCGTGTGTAGCAGCGTAATTACAATCCGCCCCAGAACAACTACCGGCACCGACTTCCTCCGCACTCCAAAAACATGTTCCATACCCATCTTGAATAAAACCGCCGGCATCATCTCTCATTCCAACAGGAAGTGCAGAGAAACCATAGTTGTCAGTTCCATTATTTCCATCATTCCATCCCTTTAAGGACTTTCCTTTTCCACCGCCCAAAGAATTCGACAATTTGATAAATTCGGCTTTCAAAGGCAACCTCCACCCAGCAGGGCAAACACTTGGCGATCCCGTCATATGCCCACAATAAACACCATAACCACACCCTTTAATAGGTTCTTGAACAACAACACCCGAATAATACTCTATAAGATCCTTTGCAATTTGTACGGAATCCTTAGCAGCAGCCCAAGTATAAAGACGACCACCCAATCCACAATTGGCAACGGCATTGTTAAAACACCAACTTCTATGCAAAAGGCTCTTCATTTCAGCGCTATCTGCATAATTGAGATTCTCCGCCATCCATTCTAGATTTCCGATTTTCACTGTTCTGTATGTTTTACCATCACGATAGTCCGTCATTGTTCCATAGGATATACTAGGATTCAAATAGTTTTCTATTGAAATTCCCCAAATCCACACTTCATCCAATCCGTTCCATCTCAAATCTTTGCATTTATAATACGAAGCATCCGTTTGGCTATTTTTAACCTCGCCCTCTTGTTTTGTAGTACACCCATTCAATTTGAGCGTGGTATCATTTTTGTTAGCAGTCATCCACTTATTTAATACTTCATCATATTTGTAGAATACATCAGTGCTATCACCTTTCTTGATTTCACCATCAGCACCTTCACTCCAGCCTTGAGTATCAACTTCAATCGTATCGGCAAGTCCCCATACACGGGATTTACAGATATACCATCTATCTTTATACCGAGACACCTCGCCTACATTACTCAAAATGCAAGCACCGAACAGTTCCTCTTCAAAGGTCCTACTTCGCCATTCTCCTAACTCTGCATCATAGATGTAAACCGACGTTTGCCACACATTTCCAGTCCTCATTTCTCCATCTTCACCTTTTTCCCATTTATATGTATCCATTTCAAAATAGGATGCTTTACGCCACGCAGAATCCTTACAGATATATCTTACTTTCTTCTCATAATTGGAACTGAACTTATTAGTGTCCGCATGAACTTCACCCTCTCGGGATTTCGAGCATGCCCCCAATCCGTAACTATCATACCAATAGTTGCGAATATATTTTTCAAAATCAGGGACAGTTCCTAATTTCCACTTTTCAATATTATTTCGAATAGAATCAAGTCCATCAGTCAAGTCTTTTGTGGACGACCAATCCGCAATTTTCGCCTGAGCAGATTCATCCCATTTGCCAGTTTTTTCAAAGTTCGTTTCAAATTCACTTAACAGGCTATTTATATCCGCTATGTTCAAATCTCGTTGCATCATAATGCTAATAGCCATCAATACGGCACTACCATTATTCTTGCCAAAAAGATTTAGACCCTCGAAATTTTTGACATCATCCTTAATTCCAAAAATTTTCAAGACTTCACCTTCAGCTTGTTTTTTTGCATCGGAGAAGTTCGTCCCCTTAGACACCAAATAAGCTATTCGTTTGTTCGCTAAATGCGTAAGCACATTTATATTGACGTTGGATTGATTACTTAAATCAGCAAAAGATTTTAAAGTAATCTTGCCACTAGTAAATTTGCCCGTAATTTCACTCCTGTAGCTCCCATTTGCTTGAATTGTCACATACGGACTTGATAGTGTGATATTCGAAATTTCAAAAGCACCACTAGTATTTGCAACTTTGCCTGTATAGTTGCTACCAGTCTGAAGGAAAGTCTTACTATCGAACTGACTAAGACTTACTGTAGAACCAACATCAAATGGTCCTTTTTGCGCTAGGCCAGAAATAGTTTTATTTACAATTTGCGTTAACACCAGTTCGTCATCTTGTGCACCTGAAGAACTACTAGATTTTTTTTCATCTTCACAAAAATCACAGAGCGATGACGACGATAAAGGCGTTGACGACGAACTTATGGATAAATCGCAGGCCCAAATGCCATCATCACAAAAGCACCCATCCCATGTACTAAGAAACGATAAGTCTTCGCAGGATTTATCACCAACATTTGATTGATTCGATTTACTGTTAGACGACTGAGATTCCCCCATTTCAGAAGCAGGTGCGTTGTTTCCACTATCTCCACCACAAGCAGCAAAGATGAACGCGAGGAATAACGCAGCAAAATCGCCAATTTTGTTCCAAGCCATAACAGCCTCCATCATTTACACCAATAGAGTCCGCTCCTGTTGAACAGCAATGAACCGAGCCTTCCGTATGGATACAAAAAAGGCGTAGATCGTTGCGTTTACCCAATCGAGGCTCTGCAATGCCTTTACACGATAAACGCGAGCGACCCACGCCCCAAAAGGGCTGTTGCCCTTTGGCCATGCGACCAAAGACCGGCCAAGAAGTCGGTATAGCAAACCGAGATACACCGCAAAAACGGCATACCTGCGTGAGCGTTCGCCTTGTCCTCGTGTAATTGAAATTTGCAGATTTCGATTGGAGAACAAGAGCTAAACTCTCTAATATGTCCAATTTAAAAATAACTTAAATACAGCCTGGACGCAACAAAAATTTGCAAAGCAGCCTGTTTTTGTGACGAAAACGGCGATTTCGGGCCAATTTGTAAAGGGAATGGTGTGTTCCAAAGCGGGAAACAGCCACGATTTTAGTGATCGCCGTAGTGGCTTTTGCAAGCAACAATCTCAAGAACACCGTCTTTTACGGCGTAAACCAGTCGATTTGCATCATCAATACGCCGACTAAAATAGCCGGACAAATCGCCCTTTAGCGGTTCGGGCTTACCAATGCCATCTAACGCCCCGTTTCGTTCAATATCTTGAACTAGGGCATTTATTCTTTTGAGTGTTTTCTTGTCCTGAACCTGCCAATAGAGATATTCTTCCCACGCACTGTCGTGCCAAACTTTTTTCATGTTTAGGCCTCGATCAATTCGTGTTCAGCACAGTTCCGCCCAGCCTTCAAATCTTCAATTCTGCTTTTCAAGACAGCAGAATCCTTCGTGCGGGAAACCTGTCTCGACGCCAAAAAGAGGGCGAAATCGAACAGTTCCCGCTGAGCTTCTGGACTTATCGTTTCGTAGAGTTCCATCAGTGCTTCGGCCATAATCGCCTCCCTTGGTTGTTTATACACCTTTAATATACATTTTTTTGCGTTTAAACGCAAGATTGTGCCAAGGGTGGCCTATAAACGAACTTCTTTAGTACAAAAACTTGAATAAAATCCGTGTTTTCCAACAATTATGACATTTGAAAACTGATTAGAGTCAAGCCTGGGCGTTGCGGCCTTTGGACACTTGGCCTTTAGGCCTTAGTGTACATGGCCACCTTTAGGTGGTTAGGCGCCTGAGCGCCCGCAGTGGGGGTGCGCGGAAGCCGAATGTCATCCCCGCCTTCGCGGGGATGACATTCGGCTGGAGCCAGGGGGATTCCCCCCCCCCTTTTTGTATATTAAAAAATTTTACCCTACAATCACTAAAATTGTATATATTGTAGGGTAATGAGAGTCGTGAACGGAATATTGAAAGAAGAACTCGATCGGCTGGAAAGGCTTCAGGCGAAGTATTCCGCCATGCTCGAAGCCCTCCCCAAAGGGGCTCTGCGGAAAAAGAAAATCGGACAGAAGATTTACTTCTATCTGGTTTCAAGAAAAGGCGACCGGGTAGTAACGGAATACCTATGTCAAGGCGACAGCCCCGAAGCCAAGTCGTTCGAGGAGCAAGATGCCAAGAGAAGGGATATCAAATCCAAGTTCAAAAGCGTAAAAGAGGACATTGCCGAAATAAAGAAGGCTATTGGAAAGTTCGCAAGAGCACCGACTTTACAAGCAAAACGGCATTCTCGGACCCATTTGTAAAGAAAGAGAGCTATTCCAACTTGGAATAGGGTTGGCAAACAGCTCATAAATAATGTATATTCCTATTTAGAAACATGGAGCAACCTATGGAAACCGTCCTGAACCCGACTCAATTGCATCTTCTGAAGATGTTTTCCTTTGCCAAGGATTCTAAATCCTTGGAAGAGATTCGTGTTGCCCTGACGGATGTTTTCGCCAAGCGTGTCGAGAACGGCATGGATGCGCTGTGGGAGTCCGGCGAGTGGGACAACGAAAAAAATGAAGCCGTCCTGAACGAACACCTTCGGACGCCTTACAAGAACATATGAGAATTGTTCTTGATACAAATTGCCTTTTAGCATCCCTTTCTAAGCGGGGTGCTTATTTCAATGTCTGGCGCGGCTTACAGGAAGGCAAATACACCCTTTGCGTTTCAAACGAAATCCTTGATGAATATGAAGAGATTATTGGACAAAAGACAAATTCAATAATCGCCTCGAACGTCATCCAAACCCTATTGAACGCACCTTCCGTTGAACTTATTGACACATTCTTCAGGTTCGACCTTATAAAGGATGACTCAGATGACAACAAGTTTGTCGACTGCGCCATTGCCGGGAATGCAACCTTCATCGTATCGAATGATTCGCATTTCAGCGTTCTTCGAGAAATAGATTTTCCGAAACTAATCTTGAAGAGTTTGCAAGAATTTTCCGTCATGCTGCAATAGCTTCAAGCCCGGGCGTTACAGAAACCCCTGCGGCTCGACCAAAGCCATGCGAGCATGGCTGCGGCACTCGCCTTGCATGGTTTTGCGGGGCGGCGTCTGAGCCCCGCTAGAGGGGGTGCGCGGAAGACGAAGGGAGATCCCCGCCTTCGCGGGGATGACATTCGGCTGGAGCCAGGGGGAGACTTCCCCCTTCAAAACAAAATACAATCCAACCGTCAAGAAATGCTTGATTGTTCAAACGGAAGGAAAAAAACTCCTATATTACCATCATCACCCAGGAGGCATTATGGACTTGCAACAGGCGATTCGCGAGAGGCATTCGGTGCGGAAGTACACGGACAGGCCTATCGAGCCCGAGAAGGCGGCCGAGATCCAGAAACTGATTGACGAATGCAACGCGGAAGGCGGCCTGCACATTCAGCTGGTGCAGAACGAGCCCCTGGCGTTTTCAACCGGGATTTTCAAGTACGGGCAATTCTCCGGCGTCAAGAACTACATTGCGCTAGTGGTCAAGAAGAACGGCAACCACGAAGAGGCCGTGGGCTATTACGGACAAAGGATTGTCCTGCTGATGCAGTCGCTGGGGCTGAACAGTTGCTGGGTGGGGCTCACGTTCAAGAACATCAAGAGTGCCTACCAGATGGAACCCGACGAAAAGTTGCGGATGGTCATCGCCTGCGGTTACGGCGAGTCAAACGGTGCCGCTCGCAAGCTCAAGCCCATCTCCCGTTTTTACAAGGATGCGCGCGGCGGGAACGCCCCGCTCCCCGAGTGGTTTGAAAGGGGAATGGAGGCGGCACTCCTCGCCCCCACCGCGATGAACCGGCAGAAGTTTTTCTTCACGCTACTGGACGGCAACAAGGTGGCCGCCAAGGCGAGTTTCGACCTTATGGGCTATGCACCCCTGGACCTGGGGATTGTCAAGTGCAATTTCGAGATTGCGGCCGGGAAAGAAAACTTCGAATGGGCATAAAAAAACTGGCCGCCCCGCAAGGGAGCGACCAATTTAAAGGTTACAGGTCTTAGGTTGTAGGTTTTAGGCTTCAAATCATTTGCTTCGCAAATCTTTAATTGGCGGCGTAGCCGCGATTATTCACCTAACACCTATTGCCTGTTACCTAGCACCTACTAGTTTCCGCGTTCGAAGCGGATGAAGTTCACGACCTTCAGGCTAGCAAGGCCGAGCTGCTTGGCGACGACTTCCTGGAGGTAGTCCTTGACGCTGAGCTTCTTCGGGTTCTTGTCAGTCATGAAGAATTCCTGGTCTTCGAGAACGATTTCCTTGAGCACCTTAGCCACGCGGCCGTCGATCTGACGCTGCATGAATTCGGGCTTGGTCTGCTTGCCGGAAGCTTCGATCTGGGCCTTGGCGATTTCCTTTTCCTTTTCGATGGTTTCGGCCGGAACAGCGGCATCGTTCAGGGCCACCGGAGCAAATGCGGCGGCCTGCATGGCGATGTCCTTAGCAGCCTGCTTGAGAGCGGCTTCGTCAGAAGCGGTACCTTCGAAAGAAAGTTCGGTAATCACGCCGATCTTGCCCTTCATGTGGCTGTAAACGCCAAACACGGAGTTCGGGACCTTCTTGATTTCGGCGAACTTGCGGAAATCGATGTTTTCCTGGATCTTGACGAGCACGTCCTGGAGCACATCGTTAATCTTCTTGCCATCGACCACGGCGTTCTTCAGGTCATCCACAGAGGCGATAGCCTGAGTTTCGACAGCCTTCACAGCCATGTTAGCGAGAGCGACGAAGTCATCGTTGTTGGAGACCGGTTCGGTTTCGCAAGAGAGTTCGAAAGCTGCGGCCTTGTCGGCGGTTTCGATGAGGTAGATGCGGCCTTCCTTGGCGGCCTTGTCGGCACGCTTGGCAGCAACGGCAGCACCCTGCTTGCGGAGGAGTTCAACGGCCTTGTCCATGTCGCCGTCAGTTTCGGTGAGGGCCTTCTTGCACTGCATCATGCCCACGCCAGTCTTCTGGCGGAGTTCGTTTACGAGAGAAGCGGTAATCTGCATATTACTTTTCTTCCTCGCCGTTGTCGAACTTCTTGATTTCTTCCTTTTCCACCTTCTTGTCGGTGGTGCGCTTGGCAACGTTGGCGGCGATGTAGTCCACGATGAGCTTCAGGGACTTCACGGCGTCGTCGTTGGCCGGAATCGGATAATCCACGAGGGTCGGGTCGACGTTAGTGTCGCAGATGCCGATGATAGGAATGTGCAGACGACGGGCTTCGGCCACAGCAATCTTTTCATGCTGGAGGTCAGTCACGACCACAAGGCCAGGAAGGTTCACCATTTCGCGGATGCCGCCGAACACGCCCAGCAGCTTTTCGCGTTCACGGTTCTTGTCCAGGACTTCCTTCTTAGAGAGAGCCTGGAAGGTGCCGTCCTGTTCCATGGCGTCGATCTTGTCAATCTTCTTGATGGACTTGCGCACCGTCTGGAAGTTGGTGAGCATGCCGCCGAGCCAGCGGTTGGTGACGGAGAACTGGTTGCAAGTAGAGGCGGCGTCCAGCACGCACTGACGGGCAGTGGGCTTGGTGCCGACGAACAGCACGGTCTTGCCAGATTCAGAAATCTTGGCGGCGGCCTTGCCAGCTTCTTCCAAAAGTTCACGGGTCTTGGACAGGTTCAGAACGTAGATACCGTTCTTTTCGGCCAAGATGTAGGGTTTCATTTTCGGGTTCCAGCGCTGAGTCTGGTGACCAAAGTGGGAGCCTGCAGCAAGCAGGTCTTCAACGGAAGGCAGATTTGCCATAATGTATTCCTTTTCGGTTGTTACTACCCGGACTGCAAATAAGCCGCGAAGCGATGCCCAAAATCCAGGCGAACCTGAGGTTCTGGACCGCGCCACCGAAGCGACTCTCGCAAGCCGGTGATTGGTTTTACCCTGGCGAAATTGCCAAAGCGGAGTACAATTTAGAATAATTCGGTATTCGAAATGCGGAATTCAGGGCGAAATCGCATAAAAAACACCCCCAAAACCTTATCTTTTGGGGTAAAATCGGCGATTTATGCCATCTGCAGAATTTTGATTGCTTCGCCGTTACCATTCCCGGCAAGTTCCCTAATAAGTTTACCCACAGTATCACTATTCACGCATTCTGCTATATAGTTTCTATCCTGAGGCGTGCCACGATACAATCCCTCTATAATACATCTGCCGAAACCCAGAAAACCTTTACGCACCGTGGCTAAAGCCAACTCATTGCCATTTAAAGCCGCAGCTAAAACAAAGTACTTGTAATAATCGTTGCTGGAATTTCTTATAGCCTTCTTGAGAGTTTCGTCATCACATTCATAGTGAACTCCAAACTCTTTTGAAATTCTTTGTTTTACAAACTCACCATAACAAGACGAGGTTTCTCGCAAATAATGTCGATATATACATTCAAAAACATCTTTATTTTGCTGAATCCTCTCAACAATCAAATTCTTGAATTTTTCTTCTTGTGGGTTTTCACAAACAACATATTTTAGCGCATTGTCATCAGATTTAGCCTGATGCAAGATTTTTTCAACTAACAATCCTTTTAGATTATTTTTTTCACATTGGCTCTTTATGATTTCATTAATCCAAGGTCCATAACAGCCTAAATTATTACAAATTATTGTCAGCGCCCATTCATCTTTCTCCAAACATTTTTCAATCAAAAAATCTTTATATTTTTCGTTTTGAGGATCAGCTTCAACACATTTCAAGGCACGTTCCACATTTTGACGAGCTTCAGAAACAATAAAACCTCGGAAAATTTTAGCTATTGCAATACCTGCTTTGTCCTGTATTTTTTCGATTATTTCATAAATAATCCTAGCAAAGCAATCATCTCCTTGCAAAGCACAATTCACCATACATTTTTGAAAAGATTCGTAATTTTCATAATTAATCTGAACAACCTTTTTCGCATCAACATCATCATTCAGGGCTAACTTGCAAACACACTCCTGAAACAACTTTATTTCATAATTCTCTAGGATAGCTTTCTTCGCGTTGCAATCTCCCTGAAGCGCTAATTCGACTACGCAATTTTGGAATATGTCGTACTTCACATTTGCTAGAGCAACAGCCTTAGCATCTTCATCACTAGATGAAACTAGTTTGCAAATATATTTCTGAAACAGCGTGATTTCTGGATTTTCTAGAACAACTTTCTTCGCTTCGTGATCTCCCTGAAGCGTTAATTCGACTATACATTTTCGGAATAAGTCATACTTCACATTTGATAGAACAACAGCCTTAGCCTCCTCATCACTAGATGAAACTAGCTTGCAAATGTATTCCTGGAACAGCGCAATTGCCGGATTTTCTAGAACAATGTTCTTTGCATCGTAATCACCGGCTTTTGCTTGTTGCAAAATGTAATCGCGAAAATCAGCATCATTAGGATGGCTATAAATCACTTCAATCGCTTCATCATCACTTAATTTTGCTTGTTGAAGAATATAATTATGGAAATTGTCAACATCAGGGTGAGAATAAATCACGGCTATCGCATCCTCATCGCCCAATCGAGCCTCATCCAAAATATACTGTTGAAATAATTGTATTTGGGGATTATTGTAAACCACTTTTTGGCTTTGACTATTTCCCTCTCGAGCGTCATCTAAAACATATTCGCAAAAATCATTTTCATAATAAATATACTTGTAAATAGCATTTCTAGCGGACACATTCCCGTTACGAGCAAATTCTAGTACAATATCACTAAAAGTTTCAGGATTTGCAAAAACAACCTGTTTCGCCAAAGATTCAATATTTTCATTCAAAGGATTACAAAGCATCTTTTCCACAAAGGCGTGAAATTCCTCTATATCAATGTAATCCGATATGATTTCCCAAGCGTATTCCTTTTCTTGTTCAGCTTCATCTATCAGATGATGCTGCAAATCCATATTTTCTTCTACACTTTCAAGAATCAAATTTTTGCCATCATGGCAAATAAGTCTATTCTCAATAGACAGGCGTCCATCAATAAAAGCCGCAATCAACTCTTCTTGAAAGATGTCGTAATTGTCTAGAATACAACCAACCGCTCTAGCATTTCCTTCTATAGCACATTCTAAAATTAAATCTTCCTGCCTACACTCGCTATATGTAGAAGAAGGATCGAATTGCTTACAAATATAGTTTATAGCCTTCTCCTGACCATATTCAGTAAGTTTGCAAAAAGAGTTTTCTAAATCAAAAAAATCTGGAAACTCACATAAATACTTTATGGCTGCATCTATATCATGAGTGGCAAGTTTAAGTACATTATCAATAAACAAATCATCGCGGTCAAAAGGAACATCATCACAAAAATAACTTACCGCAAAATCTCGCCAATTTTCATTAACAAAAGCTTGTTCAACGATAAAATCTTCTATACAGGAATTATTTACTGCAGCATCTATGATATATTGCTCGTTTTCCGATTCGAGTAAGAAATTCATCAGCGGAGGATATGCGTCTGCAAGCAGCTGGTCAAACAAATCTCTATTTGGATATTCTTCTATATCATCGCAATATTCATTTTCTAGTTCGTTAACGACTTTGTTTTTGATTTCCTCCAAATAATCTTTTACTTTTTCGTTTCCGTTTTCAGAGAGATTATCGAGTTTTTCCTTTAGATAATCCAAGTGGAATGTTTTCGCATTGCAAAAGAAACGCACGCTCGTCATGGCAGCTGCATCGTCTTTTTCAAACGCTTGTTCAAGGATATAATCAGTAAACAGATAAAGGCCATCTTTGCCTTTCCACCGCAGCGGTGACGAGTAAATCACAGCCTTGACAAATGGGTAATCGCAATTTTCACCTCTTTCAGAACAAGAGCGCTGAAGCACTTGATAAAAGTCGGAGTCGCCAATCGCGCCACTTACATCACTAAAAACAACATTGATTCTAGATTTATCCATTCCATATTCACTCGCACATACTTGATATATTGTATCATATTTGCCATCAATGAATTCGCTAAAGTTTTCCAAAATAATCTTGCTGACTGCATTCAATTCACCCCAGGTCGCATGTTTTTTTAAATCTTTTTGAGCATACAAGTCATGCATGCTGTTTTCAAATACATCCTCTTCATTAATTCGGTATAATTTCTTTTGAGGCAACAATTCAATAGCTTTCTTAATTTCTTCATCGGATATAAAGCATCCGTGAACTCTTTGAGGAACTTCTTGATCCTGCCTTTTAAGCAGCATATCACCTTTCCCCAAAAGTCTTTCTGCTCCGCCATAATCCAAAATCGTCTTGGAGTCTGCAATGGATGACACTTTTAGGGCTATCCTTGTAGTCATATTCGTTTTTATGTCACCTTCAACAATTTTTGCACTAGGACGTTGCGTCGCCAATATCAAATGTATCCCGGCGGCCCTAGCCTTATTCCCTAACTTTTTCACATCCTCCTGTAGAGCATTGGCGGAATTCATCATTAAATCAGCATATTCGTCAATGACGACTACTATATGCGGCATATCTTCGACAAAGCATGTCGAGGCACCATCATTTAATCCAAAATTCCGTTTTTGCTTGTATTTGTCAATTAAACGGCACTCGCATCTTTTAAAAATGTTATAGCGGCATTCCATTTCTTCAACAAGCCATGCTAAAGACTTCAAAGCAGTTTCTACATCGTCTATAATTCTTCCTGATATAAGATTTTTCAGGCTCTTATACTGAACGAATTCTGTCCCCTTCGGATCAATCAAAAGAAACTGTAAATCAGTCGGACGACAATTTAGCGCAAGCGATGTAATAATTGAATTGAGGCAAACCGATTTTCCGGCTCCGGTTGTCCCGGCAATTAACATATGAGGAATATCTGCGATGTCAAGATATACAGGATTCCCTTTGGGATCAACTCCAAGAGCGGCAGGAATCACCATATCGCTATGGTCGGCATGAAATACATTACCAAAAGGAATATTTTCTCTTTTCGCATTTGGAATTTCAATAGCAACCGCACCTCTTTCTGAATCCGTCATTATTTTAATACTTGGAGCTTTTAAATCCATCTTTAAATCTTCAGCAAGCGGCTCTATAGAATTAAAGCGAACTCCTCGGTCACGTTCAAAATAGACTCTCGTGATATAGGGGCCCGATTCGCTGCCGATAACTTTCCCTCTAATGCCAAAAGCATTTAGCGACTCCGAAACTTCCGTTTCTAGGGATTGGTCAGCGCCAATGTTAAATTCTTTTTTTTCAAACTCGCCAGGCTTGGCAGACAGGAACTCATCAGCATAGAAAGACATAAACACTCTCTAATGTTAATTGTTTGGATCGAGGATTAATTCTTTAAATTTTCTTCACTATTATCATGAATGTTGCAACTTATGCCTTGTTTAGGCACTCCATTTTCACATATTCCACAACCACGATGATTGTATATTTCACATTCACTTATTTCAGGTTTCGCATCATTCTTTATAACAATTCCTGAACTAATGCTTTCTTCAGCATTGTTATCATGAACAACACATCTTTTAACTTTTAGCGAAGACTCACCTCTTATAATAAAGCCGTTACCATTATTATGATGAATTTGGCATTCGCAAATCTCACCCGCAGCAGACCTAGCAGCACCTACACCAACTATGTTGTTATAAACACTGCATTTTATACATTTTCCATTTGTTCGATCTACCAGAAAAACTCCGAATTTTTGATTATATACTTCACAATCTGTTATTACCGGAGAAGAATCCTCGCAAAAATGGAAGCCTAAATCATTTTTACCACCGCCAGCATTGTCATAGACAGAACATTTTTCGAATTTTGGGGACGATTTTTCCTTGATGTAAGCGCCTCCTTTTTCATTGTCATGAATTTTAGAATTCATAACCTTTGGAGTACTTTCGCCATTTACAATAAATCCATTTCCTTTATTGTTATGGATATCACATTCATTGAACAAACCTTTGGCAGCATCCTGAATATCAACACCTTCTTCTTCGTTACTATATATATTACATTTTGAATAAACACCTTTAGACTGATTTTGCAACCAAATTCCACAGCTGGCATGGTTGAATACTTCACATTCATCAAACTCTGGCGATGCATTTCCAGAAACTACAACTCCAGGATAATTATCGTCTTCAACCATATTATCATGAATTTTAGATTTTACAACCTTCGGAGCACTATCGCCATCTACAAATAATCCATTTCCTTTGTTATCATGAATATCACATTCATTGAACAAACCTTTAGCAGAATTCTGAATATAAACGCCTTGTTCTACATTATCATAAATATCACATTTTTCATATACGCCCTGAGCGTTACCTTGCAACCAAATGCCGTAACTCAAATGACTATAAACTTCACAATCACTCATTTGTGGAGACGCCTGTTGACCAACAATCACCCCAGGATAACCCACACCTACCGTTTTATTGTCATGAATGTTGCATTTTTTAATTTTAGGTTTTGCTCGACCCCTTATAATCATTCCATTTTCTTTATTATCATGGATATGGCATCCACACAGCGTTCCACCTGCCGAGTTAAAAGTTTCTTGTGACGATTCAGCCCATTCTTTCAATGATTGCGAAGTAATCCACTTAACCCCTGCACCCATATTATTAAATATATCGCACCCATTCATCTTGGGCGATGCTGTTTCCAAAATCGTTACTCCAGCGCAATTCCCTTTTTCTACCCCATTTTCGTGAATCTTGCATTCATTAATAGCAGGAGCTGCACGCCCGGACAAAGCAAGTCCATGTAGTTTGTTACTGTGAATATCACACTTTTCAAAAGTTCCGTCAGCCTTATTCTTAAAAAAAATTCCATTACTCAGCTGATTATATATTTCACATCCTGTAACTTTGGGGTCTGCCTCATCCCTTACAACAATACCATTTTGAGTATTATTGTGAATAAAACAATCAACAAACTGCGGAGTTGCGGAATCTTGTATAAGCACCCCCATTTTTTGCGAATTAGAAATATGTGTTTTCGTAATTTTGGGAGCAGATGACCCTTCACAACATAGAGCCATATTACGACATTGCGATATTACAGAATTTTCAACAATGGGCGCCCCTTTTGAAAACGTTATCCCACAATTTTGAGAATTCAAGACACCAACATTCTTCAAAAAAGCATCAGCTTCTATGCGTAGCAAAGAAACTTTGGATCCATCCTTATGATTAAAAATTTTTTTCTTCTCTACCCCACCATTTTTACCAATATAGTCTTCAAGTTTGTCAAAAGCAATCAATTCATCGTGTGTGAAAAGAACACCTTCAATTTCTACAGGCACATCGATTTTACAGGATTTATCCGAATCAAGGACTATTATCGGCATTTCAGCCGATTTCATTCCCATAATTGAGTCCTTAACACCAACAATCTTAACCTTTTTGGAAATGACAAGATGTTCCTTATACACTCCTGGTTCAAGGAAAACAGTCCCGCCATCTTCAACCATGTCAAGAGCTTGATTAATTAAGCTAATTTCTTGATTACAACCACAGCGGATGGAGGGCATATTGTTCATATTACATTCCATGTCCTTAATATATACTTTTTTTGCAAAAGTCAACAAAACTATGCCCAATATGCCGAAAAAAACGCATATTCATTACGCTTCCACCATGGAATTATCCCCTTTTCCTCCAATTCAGAATCACTGATTGGCGCAATAACAACCTAAACCCTCTTTACCTAAACAAATACGGCAACATGCGCATATTGTTGTAATATGTCTCCATATTGGCCTTTTTGGTGTCCATATTGTGGTTCGGGTCATCGATACGGATGCAGCGGACCGGGTAAAGGTTGTCGACCTTCATGCGGGCATACGACGACATGGCATCGGCGGCCCAGACCTTCTGCTCCTCGGTAGGCTCGCTCGGCATAATCACGGTGGCAAAGGCATCCGCCGTCCAGACCACGCTCAGGGAATCCACAAACTCAAAGGCCCCCTTCTTGATGTCATAAAAGCCCGACAGATTCAGGTCCACCGTATCGACCCAACCCAAAGTGCCATCGTGGGGGCGAGCCCGCAGGCGCCTAAGGCCGCTTGGGTCCTCAGGATCCACCACCTTGATAGGGCTAAAGGTCGGGTAGTCCTGCATGCGCCCGCCAAAGATATGGTAACCCGCGTTCTGCATGGCGCTAGCGATGGTCCAGCCCGCCGGGCAGATCCTCCAGCGGTCACCAAAGGGGTAGTAACGCCCCCGCTGGCAAGTAGAATCCATGCATATGCTGCTCTTGGTCTTGTAACGCAGGTTCTCCAGCATCAGGTGGAAAGTGACGGTATCCCCCGCCAAAAAACCGGGATCCCGTTCCGACATGGTGCAGCCCCTATACTCGGCAAACTTGAGCACCGTGTACTCGTTGCTATCACGAGGGTCCACGAAAGTCTCCAGCTTCTGGAAATGGTAGTCGTCTACGTCGGCGGCTGGGCAACGCGAAACAGCCTTCGGAGCCGGATCGCCATCGAGCACTGCGATAACGGCCGCCACCAAAAGCCCGCCCAGGAACCCGGCGGTCATATACAGGGCGAGCTTGGCACAGGCCTTGAAAAACGTCTTGAAGACCATCAGTTTTCCTCCCCTTCCTCTCCATCCTTGCACAGGCCAGACATCTCCGACTCGATGGTCTCGGAGACAAGGCGGTCGTACATCATCTGGAACATGGGACTAATCATCGCAGTAATGTTGCGGAAAACCTCCCTGTGGCTTTCGCCATTACGCACTAGCGAGATGATATGAGAAGCCTGATTCCTCGCCATGATGACCATGGCCGCCCTGCCTATGTCCGGATGCTCCTCCATGAGTTCCTTGAAAGCCTGGTACGTCTTTTCCGTCCAGGCATCGAAATTTTCAAAAATCTGGCGCAAGTCCTCTGACCGGGCCTTGAACGCCTCGTAAACACGATCCAGATTGTCATCAGGGTCTCTCATTGGTTTCCTCCTTTTACCATTAGGCCAAAAGTCCAGAGATGAAAAACACAAGGAACACAGGCACAATGAAAACCCACACTCCCTGGAAATAATGCTCCAGGTCGGTCTCGCTCATTGTAGAATGACCAATCAGCGAAATCACCAGGTACCAGAGCCCAAAACAGGCCAGGCCAGAAAACTCACCGCTAAAGATAAGCTGCAGAAGAAAATACCCGAGGCCAAAGCCCACCACCGTAGGGGCCACCGCCGTGAGGGTATGCTGGGCCGCCTCCATGAACCAAGGGCCCCTGGTACGGTAACTGATATGTCCAAGCCGTTCGCCGTCATCCTCGAACATACATATCTCGTTGACCTCGGCCCCCGTAATCACGCCGAAGCTCAGGTGCGCCATCTCGTGCACGAACGTACCCGGGAAGGTCGCGAAATTCACGAAAAAGTAGGCGAAATCCCGATTCACCGCCCCGATGATCTCCACCTGCATACGCTCTATAAGATATAGGATCATCCCGAACACCACCGGTGCGAGCAGCACCAGCACCGTAAGGATCACGCTGATGGCGGCCAGGGCACCAACTCCATTACCCCAGCCGAACCATTCTATAATCTGTGTCATCGAGGGGAGAGTGAGCATGGATGCCTCCTGGAAAAGGTGAACACATCCATATCGATCCGACGAAACCGATTGTCAAGGCGCCCCCCCCCCGAAAAAAGTCAACAAGACCCCTGTTTCCAATTCTCAAAACTGATTGGAACCAGGCGGGACTGCTCTCAACATGTATAAAGTGGCCAAATTTCTCAAAAAACGGCACCCAGAAAAATTAGACGCTCGTTTTTCATCAGCCACTACTTATATATCGAATAAGGCCGACGGTTCGTGCATGTTCTTGCATGTAAACAAATATTTACAAACGGTGTCCCCGAAAGACCCCGTTTTTGACACATTTTGTCACACCCCTTTACTATATTTGTAGACGTGAGAGTGAAGGAGTTCACATTGAACCCCGGCGCGATAAAAGCGCCACCCCTCCCCCGCCATCGGCGGGGGCGTCTGATTCCATAACATTTATACAGTAGCGAACATTAATTGATCCATTTGGATAGTGTCCAGGTGGGTCTTTTTTTGTCTGCTCAAAACTCAACCCTAACCAAGGAGCAGCTTATGCAGCACAACAACCACGCCGACACCACCCGCCTCATCTCGGTCGCCCAGAGCGCAACCCGGGCGGAAGAACGCGAGCAGGCCGTGTTCGATCTCTGGAAGATCCACGGGGACCGTCTTACCGGCATCATGGCCAAGACGTCGTACCGTATAAGCTCCGACTTCAGCTATAAGGGGTACAGCCCCAAGGAGCGCCAGCAGAGCCTGGCGGGAGACGCCTTTATGGTGCTCTATAGTGCCGTCATGGCATTCGACCTAGACGCCGGTGTCCCCTTCGCCGCCTATATTGCCCAGAAGGGCAACTGGCACGTTATGGACGAAAAGCGCAGCAACGCCATCCGCGGCAAGTACGAAAAGCCTGTCGACTTCAGCCTGGAGAGCCTCTCCGCTTCCGAGGAGCCCGGCGAAGACAGGGACCTTCGGCTCCTGCGCAAGGCCACCACCTGCGGGCCGGATTTCGTGGAAGAAATCCAGGAGGAGGACGATATCGACAAGATATATAGGGCCACCGAGCAGACCCCCAAGCTGCAGAGGTACTTCGTCACCAGCAGGAAACTGGTGAATGAAGGCTATGAATACAGCGACGCCGAGGTCGCAAGGCGCATGGGCTGCACCCGTGCCAACGTGGGACTGTACAAGAAGTCCCTGAACCGCCTGGTCAAGGAAAAGGGGATCCTCGGCGACAGCTACCCGCCGGCGGCATAAATTTTTTCGCCAAAGCTTGACATCGGCATTTCGCTATCCGATATAGGGCAAGAAGGAGGCCCCAATGTTCCCATTTTTCAAGAAAAAGCCCAAAACCTGGATCGACCAGAGCGTCATCGACTACCTGATGGGTATCAATTCGCTGTTTGTTATCTACTATTCTGTCCGTGTCAACGGTCAGAGCACCCTTTTCAAGTTCCGCGACGAACAAGGGCGGTTCCTTGCCGACATCTACGACACCAGGGTGCAAGACGTGTCCATCGGCTTCCAGGACAACACCATGCTCTATACATATCATATCCACAAGCGGCTCGATGCTGACGAACTTCCCCGAATCAAGGAATATTTCGACAGCAAAATACGGAACTACCCCTTCACCCAAAGCCGGCTGGACATTAAGCAGCTCACCGAAATTCAAGGCCAGTTCAAGCAGCAGCTAGAAGACACGCTGCGGGTGCAGAGCGTTCAGCTGTTCCCGCCGGAGCTGTTCCCGCTAGCAAAGTACGATACCAGCGTTGACAATGACATCCGCATCTACGTCAACCACCTTAGCGAGCAGCAGCGTGAACGGTTCACCCGGTTCCTCAACAGGCTCGACTGCGGCTGCATACTCGTGGAGGTTACCATACACCTGAACCATGCCACCGAAGAAGAAATCGTAGCCACCCAGACCGAGCTGGACATGTTCGAAATGGTGGACGAGGAGGAGGAATATTAGTTGCATTTATAGGCGAAAGAATATATTTTGAACAAAAGTACCGATCAATACCATAAACACGCTGGATGATACTACAAATGATACCACAAATGATACTATAAATGATACCATAAACACGGTCATTGACCCTGTAAATGTCCCTGTAAACAAGAATAATGTCCCTGTAAATGTCCCTGAAATAAATTTATCTGACAAGGAGCGACAGGTTCTTGATTTCATTATAAAGAAAAACAACATTACCGCCAAAGAAATCGCCGAAAAAATTGGCGTCAGTGATAAAACGGTTAAACGAGCCATCAGCACGCTCAAAACAAATGGGCTCATTGTACGCATCGGCAGTGACAAGAAGGGGTTCTGAAGCGTCAAGGAAAACTTAAAAGAGAGATGAGGCGTAGCTAGTAGCCATTCCCCGCAAAAGTTTGTATATTCATTTCAGTAGATTCAGACAATCCTTCTGACAGCGTATTCGATGGACGCCTTTGGCGTCTCTGTCTGCGTCTCGGTCATGGCATTAAGCAAGCTTAATACCGCGACACTCGACTTGACACGATCCGGGGAGGAAGTTTCACTATCTGCTTGAGGTCGTTGCCCTTTGCGGACCTGACAATCCGCAAATTGCGACAGTTGCCCTGCAGGGAACCGGCCCTGTGGCTATCAACGTAGAGCACCGTCTGCCGTAAAGGTGGACGTAAAAATCAGTCATTCATCTGGTTTGCGAGCGGCAACCGTCTGGTGCCGCAGGTGTTCTACGTCCCAGCATTTCCCGTTTGCAAGCCAAAACCGCAACTTCAAACAGGAGATTCCCACCATGGTGGCCACGCGCACTAAGCACTTCCCCAAAGAGGATAACTCTACTATGGCAACAAGCTGCCAAGTATCGTATAAAAGTGCTAAGTGCTGTCCGCCCGCCTACGCGGGAATGACAACATAACATGAACCGCACGCAACATTACTCCTTGCTCAAGGCGATGGAAATTGACAAGAGCAACCTCCTCAAGTACCAGGAACTTTACAAGTACGCCTACATCCTTAGCGATGGCATCTTCAAGATTGTCTTCGCCGAGGAAAAGGACCACTTGCTTCTCATCTCGCTCGTGAATGCGATGCTGGGCCTGCAGGGCGACGACGCCATCAAGGAAATTACCCTCGAAATGCAGGAATTCCCCGGCGTTTTCAACAAGAAGGACTGCATTCTGGACATCATCGGCACCACGAACGCCGGCGAAAAGGTGCTGGTGGAAGTCCAGCAGCAGGGCGACGACTTCTTCCGCGACCGCGTGGAATACTACATCTCCCGCGTCATCGAGAACCAGGTGCACACCAGCGAGAAGTACGAGCTGCCGCGCATCTACTTCCTCGGGCTCCTGGATTTCGAGCTTTTCCCCGAGGAACCGCAGAAGTACATCCATCACGTTGACGAGATGTGCAACGGGAGGAAGTTCTTCCCCAAGATCCAGAAGATTTTCGTGGAAATCGACAAGTTTTTCGAGCTCGAAAAGGCGGGCATCACCGCAAGCGACAACTCCGAGGCGGCGCAGTGGCTCCGCGCCATCAAGGTGATTGTCAAGGAGGAACCCGTTCCCGAAAAGATGATGCAGAACGAGACGTTCCGGCACTTGCTTGATTCCGTTAAATTGATTAACTTTGTAGAGGAACTTTTCAACTGCGAGGCGAAAAACATGACGGACTTGAAGGCTGAACACGAAATCGGTTTTTCCGAAGGGAAGACCGAAGGCGCCGCAGAAGAACGCAAGAAGGCAAACGAAGAACGCCTTGAGATGGCCAGAGCCTCGCTTGCAGAGGGCGATTCCATCGAGAAGGTCACCCGTATCTTCAAGCTTTCCGAAAGCGAAGCTCTTGCAGTCCAGGCAAAGTTCGACGTACAGAGCAAATAGCGCGTTCAACTCGCTTTATACAAAAGGGTTCCCCGCTAGGCAGGGAACCCTTTATATTCAACGACGTTTTTCAATCACCCCAGACTCAAAATCCGTTCCCGGTATTTCATACTCCCTCCATTTTCTCTATGGTTTCTGCCACCAGCCGGTCGTACATCATCTGGAACAGTGGGCTGATCATCACGATAATTTCGCTGAGAACTTCAGCGTAGCTCTTGTCCTTGTTACGAGCTATCGCGATGAGGTGAGAAGCCTGGTTTCCCGCCATGATGACCATGGCAGCCTTGCCCATATTCGGATGCTCCTCCATGATCTCCTTGAAGGCCTGGTAGGTCTTTTCTGTACACTCATTGAAATTCTCGAAAGCCTTGTGCATCTCCCCCGGCTCCGCCATGCATCTTTCGTAAAGACGGTCCATATTGTCGTTGGGTCCTCTCATTGGTCTCCTCCTCCCTCTATTAAGCCAAAAGTCCAAAGACGAAAAACGCAAGGAACACGGGAACAATGAAAATCCACACGCCCTGGAAATAGTGTTCCAGATCGGCGTCGCTCATAGTAGAATGATCAATGAGCGAAATCACCAGGTACCAGAGTCCGAGATAGGCCCACATGCTATGGGGACCGTCAAAAATCACCTGCAGCAGGTAATACCCGAGACCAAATCCCACCACCGTGGGGGCCACCGCCGTGAGGGTATGCTGCACCGCCTCCATGAACCAGGGGCCTCTGGTGCGGTAACTGATATGCCCAATTCTACCGCGGTCGTCCTCAAACATGCAGATTTCGTTGACCTCGGCCCCCGTAATCACGCCGAAGCACAGGTGAGCCATCTCGTGCACGAAAGTCCCCGGAAAAGTTACGAAATTCACAAAAAAATAGGCAAAATCCCGGTTTACCGTGCCGATGAGTTCCACTTGCACCCTTTCCAAGCCATACAGGATCAGCCCGAACACCACCGGGGCGAGCAGCACCAGCAAGGTGAGGATCGCGCTGATGGCTGCCAGGGCACCTACCTCGTTGCCCCAGCCGAACCATTCTATAATCTGTGTCATCGATGGGAGAGTGAGCATGAGTGCCTCCTGGAAAAGGTGAACACCTCCTTATCGCGTAGCCGAAACCGACTGTCAAGGTGACACAAAAAAAATTTTTCCAGCATCCTGTTTTTGGTTCTCGGGACTGACTGGAACGCGTCGGGACTGCATTTCACGAGTATATACATGGCGAAATTTAGCAAAAAACGGCAATTTTAAAAACGGACTCCTTGACGGCTACCGCCCGCGGGCATAGGGCAAATACCGCAGGGCCGGGCAAGTACCACGTTCGGGGGGACACGGGGAAACATCGTTCTGATGGCCCCGGGGCTCACCGAAAAACAATGTGTATCTATCGGGCTACGGATGGGATGTCCGGGAGGCCCGGGGGTTTTGCATAACTGTTTTGAGCAAAGGTCAATTCCAGCAAAAGGGGAACCCAGTGATACAACATGGACTGTCGCGACGCCCTTTGCAAACTTTATTTTACATTCTTTTTTTTCAACTTTTTCTCCCTTGTCCCAGAATTGACACTTTTTGTCAGCACACTGAAGCTATATTTATAGACGCTCTTTTTGAGGTCGCGCCCCCGCTTTTTTCGTTTTCGATTCTCGATTCTTGTTTTCTCACAAAAAACATTGACAAACTAAAATGAAATTTCTATATTCGCGCCCCGCTTTTTTGAAAATTTTTTCCCAGTCATTCTCAAATTGACACTTTTTGTCAGCCCATTGAAGCTATATTTATAGACACTCTTTTTGAGGTCGCGCCCCCGCTTTTTCGTTTTCGATTCTCGTTTTTCGATCACTTTTTCATCTTTTATTTCCAGATAATCGGCACCCCCTTTTGAAACTCTTAAGGGGCATTCGCCACCGCCGACCTCCGGCAAAACCTCAAACCAGGAGCTGCCTATGCAGAAGAACACCAACCAACAGACCACCCTGAGCCTGGTGCGTATCGCCCAGGGCGCCAAGACAAAGCGCATGCGCGAAAACGCCGTGCAGGCACTCTGGGACATCCACGGTCCGAAGGTAATGGGCATCGACAACAAGAATTCCTCCAAGGAAGATGCCGACTGGGACCTCCACGGTCTGAGTCATGCCGAACGTCAACAGCAAATCCAGTCCAACACGTTCATGATGTTCCGTCGTGCCGTAATGAACTACGACCCACGCACAAATGTGCCCTTCATGGCCTACGTGGCCAACGGCAGCAAGTTCCTGCAGAAGACCGAGAAGCGCAACAACTCCAAGCGCACCAACAGGGAAGTTCTCGTCGATTTCTCCGGGAACACCAGCGAAGAAAAATACGGTGACGATCCGCAGATGCTCCGTGACCTCGCCATCCTGAAGGAGGCCGATCACGCATCCTGCCAGGAGATAGAAGATATCGAAAACAGGGACACTATCGAGGGCATCGAGCGTTTCCTGAAGAAGAACAGCCCAAAACTGCTCCCCTACTTCCGCACTAGCTACGAATTCTGCCAGGAATACGGCGACTGCAAGGACATCGACGTGGCCGTCGAACTGGGCTGCACCCGCGCCAACGCCGGCCAGCTCCGCAAGAAGCTGGAACACCTGCTGAGGGAAGCCGGCCTCTACGAAGAATGCCGTCTGGCATTCGCCGCGTAAAACAAATAGGGAGGACTTCGCCCTCCCTAAAACCCTCCCGACGCTCGATACTAGTATCTTCGCGGGCACACCTTCGGTGTGCTTAAATGACAAGGGAGGGCAAAAGCTCCTTAAAATATCCGGTTGGTAAAAAGGAAAGGCCCCCGCAAAAATGCGGGAGCCTTTCTCGAATAGCAGTTTCGCAGATTAGCGCTTGCTGAACTGGAAGTGCTTACGAGCCTTCTTGCGGCCGAATTTCTTACGTTCGACAGCACGGGAGTCTCGAGTCATGAGTCCTTCCTTCTTGAGGGCGGGCTTGACTTCGGCGTCATTGGCCACGAGGGCGCGGGCAATGCCCAGACGGACAGCGCCCATCTGGCCGGCAATGCCACCACCACGGGCGGTGACTTCCACGTCCCATTCTTCGGCGTTGCCGAGAATAGAGAACGGAAGGTTAGCAATCATGTTCTGCACTTCGGAATGGAAGTAATCCTTGAAATCACGACCATTGATAGTGCGCTTGCCGGAACCCGGCTTCAGGATCACAGCGGCGATGGCGTTCTTGCGGCGGCCCGTGCCACGGTAGATCTTCTTGTTCTTTGCGGTAGCGATAGAGGTATCCTCCGTTCTAAAGATTAGAAGTCAACGACTTCGGGGTTTTGTGCCGCGTGCGGATGTTCGGCGCCGGCATAGATTTTGAGTTTCTTGACCATCTTGTGGCCCAGAGCGCTGTGAGGGAGCATGCCCCAGATGGCAGCTTCCAGCGGAGCGGTGGGGTGCTTTGCCAAAAGGTCGGCAAAGTTGATCCAGCGTTCGCCAGCGATGTGACCGGTGTGGTGGAAGTACTGCTTCTGAAGGTTCTTGTTACCGGTAACGGCAACCTTTTCAGCGTTGATGACAACCACGTAATCGCCGGTATCGACGTTGGGGGAATAGATGGCCTTGTGCTTACCCATGAGGAGGCGGGCAACTTCGCTTGCGACGCGACCCATAGGCTTGCCCGCTGCATCCACAAGCTTCCACTTGCGGGTGACGGACTTGGGGTTTACCGTAATGGTCTTCATGTAAATCCTCTAGTTAGATGATTCCGGGACAAAGGCGTCCCGAGAAATGCGAGCTAAATATAGAAGGATTTGTGCCACCCCACAAGGGTCAAAAACACCTTTTTTCACGAAAAATGTTGATATATAGGGGTTTTAGACTCTATTAATTATATGAATCATAATAATTGATATATTGTTTTGGCCCTTATTATACCGAAACGAAGGGGATTGAGTTGTGAGTTACGAGTTATGAGTTATGAGTTGTGAGTTATCTAGCAGATCCCCGACCAAAGCCTGCCCTGAGCTTGTCGAATGGGTCGGGGATGACATTCCTCACACCTCGCACCTCGAGCCTTCGAACCTAACCCCTAAATCCTAGATCCTAGCCCCTAAATCCTAGCCCCTACTTCCTTTCCGAGGCGGCTTTCCGCATAAAGGCCAGGGCCTTGCTCCGGCGGCGGGCGGTCTCCTGCAGGTTCACGGACTCGTCATACTCGTCCACAATCTCGCGGCCGAGGATTTCTTCCAGCACGTCTTCCAGGGAAACAATTCCCGCGATGGCGCCGAACTCGTCCACAACGCCCACCATGTGGCCTCGCTGTTTCAAGAACCGGAGCAGCAACTTCTCGAGAGTCACGCTGTCGGGAATTAGCTGCAAGGGCCGCATCAGTTTGCGGAGCTTGATATCGCGCTTACCTTCGGCCAGATAGTTGTAGGCATCCCGGCGGAGCACGATGCCAATCCATTCGTCCTTCTTTTCACCATAAAGCGGAATCCTGGAAAAGGGCCAGTTGCCCCGTTCGTCCAGAGTCTCCCCAATGGTCTTGTCGGCCGGGAGGCTGAACACCACATGCCTGGGCGTCATTACCTTGCGGGCTACCACGGATTTCAGGGCCAGAATGTTCTTGATGACCGCCGCCTGATGGTTGTCAATCACCTCTTCCCTGAGACCGAGACTTACCAGGCTGTTGATATCCTCGATACTCACCTCTTTCTTTTCTTCGTCTTCGTGAGTCCAGTGCTTGGTGAGGGTGAGGCAGAGCCAGATGATTCCCGTACAGCTCAAGACCTTGGTAATGTAATAGAACGGTACCGCTACAATGGGGGCTATCACCTTGGCCTGTTTCACGCCCAGAGTCTTGGGAGTGATTTCGCCAAAAAGCAAGATGAGGATGGTAAGCGCGATGGGCAGCGCAAACTGCCCCGATTCCGGCAGGCGGCGCACGGCGAGGGCTGTCGCCAGGGAAGCTCCGATGGTGTTTGCGATGGTGTTCACCACCAGCACCGAGGCAATGTATCGGTCAATGCTTTCTTTGACGTGAGTCAGGTACTTGGCGGTAAAACTCTTGCGGCGCTGCAGGGATTCTACCGTGCTGGGGGGCACGCTGTAAAACGACGCTTCCGTTACCGAACAGAAGGCCGAAAAGAAAAGACAGCAAAGAACTGTAATAACGATAGCTAGCATAAAAAAGTTCCAACCCCACAAAAATAAGAATCATTCTAGATGGCGGGTCAGACGTCATTCCGGGCTTGACCCGGAACCGCCATGACATACACACGTCATCCCGGCCTTGAGCCGGGATCTAGTATTTACGGTTCAAAGTTTAGCAAATTAGGTTCAATGGCAAAGAACTGGGTGCGTTCCGCCTCTTTCATAAAGTCCACGAGCATCTTGGAGCTAGGCACCGGCACCAGATAAGATTTCTCGGTGGCGAACTGTACCAGTTCCACGTCGGTAGATTCCCCGATGTCGGCAAGGCGCTTGGCCTCAGCAATGGCCACGTCCAACCCGCCCAACTTGTGGACCAGTCCCGCCTCCAAAGCCTTCCAGCCCACAAAGACCCGGCCCCCGCCGTAAGCGGTATCGATTTTCGCCTTGTCTACACCGGTGGCCTGGGAAACCACCCCGACGAACCTGTCGTAGAATTCGTCCATGTAATCCTGCAGGGCCTTTTTCTCCTCATCGGTCCAGGGCCTGGTGAAAGTTTCGGCATCGGCGTAATCGTGGGTCTTGACGGTTTCTGCCTTGAGCCCAAGCTTTGAAAGCAAGCCGGAGGCGTCCACCTTGCCGCCGTAGATGCCGATGCTCCCGACAAAGGAGAAGGGCTCGGCCACAATCTCGTCGGCGCCACAGGCGATATAATACCCGCCAGAGGCGCCCATATTCCCGATGCTCGCCACAATAGGCAGCCCCTGCTTGTGCAGGTTCTTCAGCGCCGCCCAGATCTTGTCGGAAGCGATAGCGGAACCGCCCGGCGAAGAAATGCGAACCACCAGAGCCGACACGCCTCCGCCGCTAGCAAGCCTGTTCAGCGTAGCAGAAACGGACTTTTCCATAGCGCCGTCGATAGTTCCGTCGATATTCAACAGACCGATGCGAGCCCGGTGAGACCAGCTCTCGTTAAAGATTTTTCGGTCCGTCGGTTTCCAGGTGACATAGCCCGCATAGGGAGCGTCCAGTCCAAAGAAGGTCTTCAAGGCATAAGACGGCACCTGGTCTATATAAAGAATGGAATCGATGACACCCGCCTGCAGAGCCGCCCTGGCGCTCACCACAGGAACCTTCGCCAAAGAATCTAAAGACGCGGCGGCCTTTTCCACAGGCATCTGCTTGCGGAAAGCCATGCGACCCGCCACATAGGCGTTCATCATCTTCCAGAAATCGCTGTAGAGTTCAAGCCGGTTTTCGCGAGACTCCACCGACATGGAGTCCGCAATGTAGGGTTCTACCGCCGACTTGTAGGCGCCATGCCGCAAGAACTCCACCTTCACGCCAAGTTTGTCCAGCAGGCCCTTGTAAAAAAGCGTGTTTCCGCCTACGCCACGCCAAGAGAAATGGGCAGAAGGCTCCACCACGATCCGGTCCACAGAAGAAGCGGCCAACAAAACGGAAGGCCGCACGTCGTCCATGTAGGCGATGACCTTCGCACCGCGGGCCTTCAGCTTCATGACGCCACGGTTTATTTCGTTGGAAACACCCACGTTCCCCTTGTAGCCTGAAAAGTCCAACAGCACGATACTTGCCGACGGATCACGGAGCAGGTGTTCAAACAAGGTCCGCACCTTCATGAGGGCGATGGACTGAGGCCGTATAAAGGAGAAGGGGCCTTCCACTTCGGAGACTTCCATGTCCAAAGGCACACGGACAATCTGGGCGAACATGGTGGCGTTCGGATTCCTGGCGGAATGGTAACCCCAGGTCACACCCTTGGGCAGGTAGTCGTCGTAAAACTTTACCGCCAAATTGTTGGAACCGCCGAAGGGCATGGACATGGTGAGGGTGTATTCGTCATCGTCACCGTAGACAGGCATCTTGAAACCGTAGCGGGTGCCGTACAGTTCCAGCTCGAAAAGCAGGCGGTGTTCCTCCCAATCCTCCACATCGTAACTCACGCTCAAGTTCCGCCCAAGTCGCAGGGTAGCGCCCGCGTTGTGAACGCGGTCCATCGATTTCGGGCCTGCATACAGCAGGTTATCGCAGGAATACCCGAGGGACAAGAACCTGAAAGGCCTGAGCATCACACCCTGGGTGTAGGACCATTCCGTGCCTTCGAAGGCGGAGCTCCTGAAGGCCGTCAGGCGGCTACCCCAGAAAAAGTAGCGCCGGAGAATGTCGGTGGAATACGTCAAGCTCCAGCGGGATTCATCCAGACCCTTGTCCGCAAAACGGTATTCGAAGCCCGCGCCAAAGTGGTCCAGATTACCGCCCACGCGGAACTGGGATATCTCGTCGTCATACTGATAGTCCAGCAAGGTTCCCCAGGAATCAAAAGCCGTGAGACCGGCGGGGTTTCCGAAAACGCCGTGGGCTCCCTCCAAAGACACAAAGCCGGATTCCCCCGACAGGTAGGCGAAAGCAGGAGCGAGAAAGAACAGACAAAGACGAAAGAACGAACCTACGGCCTTACAGACGAAGGACGAGAGATGCCGCAGGAAAAAACACTTCTGGTAACCTTGTCGCATTCGTGACCGTCCTGTGGTTTACGGGAATTCTGCCCTTAAATATAGTTCCACCTTGTGGCCCGTCTCAAAACCGAACAGGTTCCCGCGATTCATCTCGTAGGCCATGCCTATGCCGAAGGGAAACGGAAACCAGCCCACATAGCGGGCAATGTCGCCCCGCATGCGAAATCCACGGTACAAGTCATCCATCTTCTGGTAGTCTTTTGCCAGGTTGTGGTTTTCGGATTCCTGGATGCGCCAGCGAAAAAGAAACACGTAACCCACCTGCCAACCTGTGCGCGCGTACTTGTCCCAGAAGGCATTCCAGACAAAGGAGGTTTTCACACCCAGTTCATCACCGGGTTGGTAGTTCCTGTCTTCGATAAAGGAATAGTACTGCCCTGAAAGTCCCAAAAGCATGTTCGGGCTAAAATGGTACACGCCCATGGGCTCGATTCCCAACCGCTCAAAACGTTCCACACGGCTTCCGTCGCCAGGCTTAAAACGCCAGCTCACATTCAGGCCGAAATACTGTATCGGGAAAAACTTCATGCCAACAAAAGACTCGTTCAGTCCGTTCACCTGCAAGTTCACCATCTCGTGAATCTGGTCGTGAAGCATGACCTGCCACTCGTAACTGATAAACCGATAGGACATATCAGTGTAAAAGCTCAGGCAGTTACAGGGCGCCACTTCTACAGACCATTTCAGGTCTGCACTGTAAACATCGTCACGGAGTTCGCCCACACCACCAACCGCAATGGCATTCTGTGGAGGCAAAACAGGCTTTAGAGGTTCTGTTGCAAGCACGGACCCGGCAAGAACAACAAGGAGAACTGCGACGGACCACAAGTTGCGACACCAAGCCCGCCAGACTACAAACAAATCAGTACTTGCCGTACTTGTAGCCGTATCCATCCTGGCTGCCATGTTCGTACTTGTTGATGACAATAGAGGCATGAGCGTTGGGATTGCCCTTGAGAATCTGGTTCATACCATCCTGAATGGCTTCAATGGAATGCTTGTTATATTCAATAACCATCACAACTTGGGCAGCCACACGGCAAGCAAGGGCAGCATCCGTCACCAGCATAATGGGCGGCGTATCGATGATAATTAGGTCGTACTGCTGCTTGAATTGTGCAATCAGTTCGGCATAATGCTTGGAGCCAAGCAATTCCGCCGGGTTCGCCGGAACGTTTCCACAGGGCAGCACAAACAGGTTTTCCACTTCGGTAGAAGAGATGACTTCTTCGGGTTGGATCTCCCGCAGCAGCACCTGGGAGAATCCCTTGCCGCGCTTGATACCGAATTCCTTGTGCAGACGGCCCTTACGCAGGTCCGCATCGATAAGCAAGACCTTCTTGCCAAGGCCCGCATACAGGGCGGCAAGGTTCACAGAGATAAAGCTCTTGCCCACGCCAGGAATAAGTCCGCTCACGCCGATAATCGGCTGGTCCGATTCCATCATGGAGAATTCCAAAGAAGAACGCAAGGCACGCAGGGATTCCACGGCCACGTCGTCGGGTTCCACCACGGCAAGCGGGCGCGTGCCCTTTGTGCCCTTGGGGTTGCCCTTGGGCACCTTGGCGTAAACGGTAAAGCCCGTCTCCTTCTCGATAAAGGTGGCACTCTTGACACCGCCGCTGAGCTTATCCTTGAGTGAAACAATGGCCAAGCTGAGCAACAATCCAAGGAACAGGAAAATACCGAGGATGATCTTCTTTTTGGGCTTTATCGGCTTCGTGGTCTGTTCGGCGAAGTCCACAATGCGCACGGAACCCACTTCGCCAGCAGAAACGAGGCGTAACTGCTGCACACTATTCAGCATGTTGGTGTAGAGCACCTTGTTCAGTTCCACTTCGCTAGTCAGCTTCAGCACCTCTTGCTGGGTTTCCGGCAAATCTTTCACATCTCTAGACGTGGCAGCCAATTCACGCCGTATAGCACGTTCCTGGTCTTCAAGAGTCTTAACCGTGGGGTGTTCCGCATGGAACAAGCGGATAGCCTCTTGCTTCTTCTGCTGAATATCCAGAATCTTCTGTTCCAACTGCATGCGCTTCTGGAGCACAATCTGGGTCTCGGCGGCCACGTCCACGGAACCCACCCTGTTCTGGTAGGCATTCATGTTCATCAGCGAAGAATCCAACCTGGCCTTCAAGTCCGGCAATTGCTTTTCTAAGAACTCAAGGGTCTGTTGGGCCTCGGCATTGCGCTCCTCCACATTCTGACGCAAGTAAGAGGTCGCCACCTCGTTCAGCACATCCACAGCACGGTCCGGGTAGACATCCTGGTAGGAGAATTCCAATATGCCGGTACGCTTGCCCTTCTCTGTCACCTCGAAGTTTTTACGGAAAGCCTCAACCGCATCCAAGTACGTCATCTTGCCTACAGAAAAACGTTGGCCCTTCTTGGCAATCATCCGGTAAATTCCGAAAGAGGCGGTATCGCATGCGTACGGGAAATGATAAGTCTGTCCAACAAAACCGTCCAAAACGCGATTGTTGTTGTGGTCGTACAACGCAAAAGTCGTAGAATCTAGGGCTTTCGCCGTCCAAGGTTCTTCCTTGTCCTCTTTGGGCAGGCAACGCCAAGGAACCTCAAAATTCATCAGTTCCATGCGGCCTTCGCGATGGAAAAGCCTATCCCATTTTCCCTTCGGGATAGCGTAGAACTGCAGGCGTTTCGATTCCACCGTGGTCCCAAGCACCTTACGGCTCTTGATCAGCTCTATTTCCGTTTCTGCAGGACTCGTGGTGGTGAACATGGCGGCCATATCCCCCATCATGGCGCTGCCCTTGCTGTTCTTGGTCTCAATCTGCAACAAGGCATCCACTTGATAGACCGGTCGAATCCACATTGCGACGAACACGCCCACCGCCGCAGCAAAAAACACGCACGGCAACACGATGAGCCAATTTTTTAGCAAGTTCTGAAGTAGTTCAAAAAGGTCTGTTTCTTCTTTCTTCTTAGACGCCATAATGGTTCCCCATACAAACAGGAAATAAAATAGAAAAAAAAACTCCTGATTTATTAAATTTGAAACGAATTATCCGCAATGGCAGCACATTCCCACAACCCCTTTTTCAAGACACCCCCTGCCCGTTTCCGCATTGGGGCCCTTATCGCTCTTTGGGGCTTTTGCATGGCATGCTGCGGATGCGTGTGGAACAGCACCGAGGATAACCCCGACTACCTGCCTCTAGACGATTCCGAATACCCGTACACCGGCTTACCGAGACTAGTTATCGACACCGAAAATTTCAGTCAAATCCGCAACAAGACGACTAAGATTCCGTCACAGCTGCAAATTTGGGATGAAAAACAGCCCAGTAGCGAAGTGATAGAACTAAGCGTCAATGGCCGGGGCAATTCCAGCTTCACAATGGCAAAGCACGGGATTCGGCTACGGTTTGACCAAAAGCAAGCTCTCTTCGGCATGCCCAAAGATAAGGACTGGGTCCTAGTGGCAAACCAACGCGACAAGAGCCTAATGCGAAATTTCATTACCTACCAACTAGCAAAAATCCTACAAGACAGTTATGCTCCAAGAAATCACTTTGTAGAAGTTTTCTTGAACCGGCAATACATGGGAGTCTACCTGCTTGTAGAATACCCGAAAGTGGCCAAGTACCGGATAAACATCACCGAGAGCGATTCTAGTTTCTTCTTTGAAAAAACAAAGGACCAAGATCCAGACGACAAGTACTTTGAAAGCCGGCTTGGCCACACCTTTGTTATCCGTCAACCCAAGGACGCCTCCCAAAAATCAATCGCCCTGCTAAAAGATCACGTTGACAGCCTCGAACAGAAACTCGAAGCAAACGATATCAATCTAGAAGAATGGATCAATGTCAACGATTTCATCAGATACTACTGGATCCAGGAATTTTCAAAGAATATTGACGGGGCGTTCGGCCGCAGCATATACCTTACCTGGCAGCCGGGAAATCTGATAGAGATGGGCCCCGTATGGGACTTTGACCTAGCCTACGGCATTGGAAATTCGTCGGTCATGAGTTCTAACGATTGGTACGTCCGCTATCAGGGATGGTACAAGTATCTTTTCAAAAACGAATCCATAAAAAAGCGCGCAAGACAATATTGGAAAGAGCACAGGCAGCAGTTCATAGACCTGGCCGACTCCATAGAGTCCGCATCTAAAATTCTCACTTCGGCAGCCAAAAATGACTTTAAGCGTTGGCCCGTGCTAGACCAAGATGATTACTGGCCCTTTGTGGATTCCTACAAAAACTACGAAGAGGCCGTCGACAGCCTTAAAGAATGGACTCTAAGGCGCGTCCAGTGGATTGACGAGCACCTATAATTTCTTATGTTTGTAATGAAATTGGGATGAAAGATGGCGAAGGGACCTGTAAAACTCTTAAATACGCGGATTGACAACCTTACTGTCAAGGAGTTGCTCGAAAAGCTAGACAAGGGCGTCCTCGTCACCCCCAATGTCGACGACATCATGAAACACCAACGGGATAGGGAATTCCATGAGATGGCCGACCAGGCCGAATTCTCCGTCTGCGACAGCAAGGTCGTGATGCTTTCCGCCAAGCTGCGTGGAATCTCCCTAAAGGAAACCATCCCGGGGTCAAGCTTTTTCCCACAGTACTGCGATTACCACGCCAAAGACGAGAACATCAAGATTTTTCTTCTCGGCGCCAAAGAGGGAGTCGGCCTCAAGGCTAAAGAAAGAATCAACAAGAGAATCGGCCGCGAAATCATCGTTGGCGCCTATTCGCCCCCATTCGGCTTCGAAAAAGACGAAGCCGAATGCGAACGCATACTCACAATTCTCCAGGAATCCGGAGCAAACGTGGTGCTCGTCGGGCTCGGCAACCCCAAACAGACCAAATGGATTTACAAGTACAAAGACAGGTTGCCGGGCATCAATGTGTTTATGGCCTTGGGTGCAACCATTGACTTTGAAGCAGGCAACATCAAGCGAGCCCCTGTCATCTTCCAAAAATTGGCACTGGAATGGCTCTATCGCCTTATCCAAGAACCCAAACGGTTGTGGCGGCGCTATTTCTTAGAAGACCTGCCATTCTTCTGGCTGCTTTTCAAGCAGATGTTAGGCCTTTACCGGGACCCCTGGAACAAAGAAGAACAGGGGTAAGCCCCTACTGGACCACCGTTCGGTACAGTCCGTTCTCTTTCTTGACAGAATCCACTTTCATTCCTGCTATGCCGCAGTTTTTGGCGAATTCCATATCTACGTCGCCATCACCTAGCATTAGGCATTTGGCGGGTTCTACGTCCGGATGGTCTTGCAGGATATCGTCGAACATCCCGCGGCCGGGCTTACGCCGGATATCGCTCTCATCAAGAGCGGTGCAGTAATAGATTCCGTCTATCCTGCCGCCATGATTCTCTATTTCGGCACGCATGCGGGCGTGTATATCTGCCAGGTCGTGCTCCGTATACTTACCCTTGCCGATTCCGCGTTGGTTCGTCACGATAAAAATATACCTGAAATGCTTTGCAAACTTGGCGAGGGCCTCGAACACACCCGGAATGAATTCAAAATCCGACCAACTCCGAACGTAATCGCCGATAATATGGACATTAATCGTTCCGTCACGGTCCAACAGGAGCGTGTCGTATTTCGAAATGTCTACATCCTTCAATTGCATACGGTTCAGAACAGATTGACAAATTCCTCATCGGCCCTATGGTAATCTTCAGGAATGCCGATGTCTATAAAGTACTTGTCCTGAATAACACCGTCAATATTCCCGGCCAGACATTGCTTTTCAAGAACTGCCGTTTCAAAAGAGAATTTTTCGGGCAGGCCATCAAAAATGGGCGACTTGGCGGAAACGAGGTAAACCCCGCCATTAATTAGGCCGTGGTCACAATGCTTCTTTTCGTTAAAGGCCACAACCTTGCCGCTTCCAGCTTCGTATTCCACCGTACCGTAGCGGTCAAAGTTCGCCATGGGCTTGAGTGCCATCGTGATGAATTTTCGAGACGATTCATGTTGCAAGCGCAAAGCCTGCAAGTCCACATCAAAGAATGTGTCGCCGTTCAGAATAAAGGCCGATTCGTTCTGTACCTTGCCGAGAGCAAGCTTTATACCACCGCCAGTCCCAAGGGGTTCCGTTTCGATAGCGTAGTCAAACTCAAACGGGAACTCAGACTTATTCTCGTCTACCCACTTGAAAATAACCTCTCTAAGGTAGCCCACGCTCAGCACGACCCGGGAAACCTCGTAGCGGGTCAGGTACTTGAGCAAATACCAAAGAAAAGGTTTCCCAGCCACGGGAGCCATACACTTGGGCACCTCGCTTACAACGCTACGGAGCCTAGTACCAAGCCCACCCGCCAAAACAATAACATCCATAGGAACCTGACTAGAAAAAGGCCTCTTCGAGCATTAGGCAAAGGCAGTGATAGACAGGAAGGTGCAATTCCTGAATCTTGTAAGTCTCTTTTTGGGGAACGCGGATACAGACATCCGCCATGGCCGACAGTTCACTTTCACGTTCACCCGTAAGCCCGACCACCTTCAGGCCCTTGGCCTTTGCCACCGTTACTGCATAAAGAACATTCTTGCTGTTGCCCGAGGTAGAAATTCCAAGAAAGACATCGCCGGAGTTACCGTAACCATTCACCTGCTGCGCAAAACAAAGCAATGGTTCACAGTCGTTCATGTAGGCCGTGGTCAAGGCGGGGTGACCATCAAGGGCAATGGCAGGAAGCGCCCCTTGCAGAGACTCGCTTAAGACCCGTCCCAAATCAGGATTTGCCGAAACCAAGGCCTCGGAAAGTTCCTTGCCCAATTTGCGAGGCTTCACAAAGCCCTTCATCAGTTCGCCCACAATATGTTCGGCATCGGCAGCCGAGCCTCCATTGCCCGCCACCAATAGCTTTTTCCCATTCGCAAAACACGCCTGCAGCACGGAATAGGCATTCTCAACGTCTGCTTTGCAGCAGTTCAACTCTGGATAACGAGAAACCAGTGTATCAAGGTGTTCTTTTACTTTTTCTGAATGCATCTTATCAATACCTAAAACTACCTATGTTGTCAGAATCGTAGATTTTCCAACCATGGGCGCCACCGTCGGTAAAATTAAACGGCATCGTGAAACCTTCCAGACGCTTTAACGCATCAATAACTTCTTTTTTACGTGTAGGCTCCACAAAGAACATAATAAAGCCTCCACCACCGGCGCCGCTAACCTTGCCGGCCTTGGCTCCTGCCGCCATGGCCACCGCGAAGGCCTCTTCGATTACCGGGTTGGTAATGGCGTTTGCCATCTTTTTCTTGTCTTCCCAATTTTGCCCAAGCACCTTGCTGAACGAATTCATATCGCCCTTCAAAATGGAAAGCTTCATGTCCACGGCACCTTGCTTGATCCTATGCATGGCCTCTACAGACTTGGAATTCCCGGATTTGGTATTTTTCATCTGCTCGTCGATAATCTGAGCCGAAGACCGGCTGCGTCCGGTAAAATACAACACCATAGAGGCTTCCAGTTCGTCGACAATCCAGCGCTTGACTTTCAGCGGGTTCACAATAACCACGTCGTTGGGCAGAAATTCCATAAAATTGAAGCCGCCAAAAGCCGCCGCATACTGGTCCTGCTTGCCACCGCTCAACCCAAGGTCCTTACGCTCAATCTCATAGGCAAGCCGGGCAATTTCGTAATCGCCAAGAGGCAGGCCAAACCATTCTACAAACGCCTTGAGGATACAGACCACCATCGTAGACGACGTTCCTAGGCCAGAACCTGCCGGAGCATCGTTGTAGGTCGTAATCTTGAAAGACTTTAACGGGATCTTGAAGTCCTTCATGACCCTGTTGTAGGTGCCCTTGATCAGGGCAGCCTTGTCATCAATCTGAAGCTCCCTAGACAGCGGGTGCGATTCAAAACAATCGCTATCGTAACTCTGTATGGTTATTTGCTGATCGTCGGTCTCTTCAATGGTAGTGTACGCATACAGATTAATCGTAGCATTCAGGATCAAGCCCCCATAGATATCGCTATAGGGGGAAACGTCACTGCCACCGCCGGCAAGGCCAAGACGAAGGGGTGCTTTACTACGAATAATCATTTTTTCTCCATTTTTCTCTAGTCGTTGTTGTAAAAATAGCATAGATAATCCGTCGGGAGCTACGAGCCCAACCAATTTTGCTTCCTTTTTGAGGACTTTGTCTTCACGCTCCCAACAATTATTTATTTTTAAGACGTTGAGGTAAAATCTATTATGAATATTGGCGTTATTTTCGCAGGCGGTGTCGGGACTCGCATGCATAGCAAGGACCTGCCAAAGCAATTCTTAAAAATCCATGATAAACCTATTATCATACACACCCTAAATCACTTTGAAAATTGCAGTGACATAGACGCTATAGTTGTCGTCTGCGTAAAGGAATGGATTGACCACCTCAACAACCTAATCGACAAGCACCACCTAAAAAAGGTTAGGGCCGTCGCTGCCGGTGGCGAAACCGGACAGCTCTCTATTTACAACGGACTTCTTGCCGCAAAGGACATTGCCAAAGACGAGCCTTCTGTTGTCTTAATTCACGACGGAGTTCGTCCACTTATCAACCCCCAACTGCTCACACAGAACATTCAATGCGTCAAGCAATTCGGTTCGTCAATTACAGGGGCTATCGTCAAGGAGACCATTGTCGAAATAGACAACAATAAGGGAATCGTCCTCGTCCCCGATAGGGCTCATTCTAGGGTTGCAAAAGCCCCCCAGTGCTTCTGGCTCAAAGACATCCTCGCCGCACACGAAAAAGCCCTTTCAGAAAACATTCACGACTTTATAGACTCTTGTACCCTAATGCAACATTATGGCTACCAACTCCATATGACTGACGGACCTTACGAAAACATCAAAATCACAACGCCCGATGACTTCTACACAATGAGGGCCATATTGCAGGTCAAGGAAGACGCGCAAATTTACGGATTGGAGTAGCAATGTATTCTGAGGAATCACTGATTGGAGACATCAAGGAGCTCGGTCCGCAAAACGCCGACATTTTCAAGGCCCTAGAAAACAAGAGCATCTTTATCTCTGGTGCCACAGGCCTTATCGGCAGCACCATCGTCAAGACGATTGTCACAAACGTTCCATCGGCAAAGATTATAGCACTGGTTCGCAACAAAGACAAAGCCGATTCTATTTTCCGTACCCTTGGCCCAAACAGCCAAATTACCTATGTCAATGGCGATATCCGGAACCCAATTCTAACTAATGACCCTATCGACTACATTATTCATGCGGCTAGCGAAACCTCTAGTAAATCTTTTGTCGAAGCTCCAACTAAAGTCATAGACATCGCCATCGGAGGAACCAAAAACCTGCTTGAACTAGCAAGCGAAAAGAAGGTCAAGGGATTTGTATACCTTTCAAGCATGGAAGTCTACGGAACGCCCAACAACGACGACAAAATTTTCGAAACCCACGGAACCGACCTAGACACCATGAATGTTCGTACTAGCTACCCCGAAAGCAAGCGCCTTTGCGAATCTCTTTGCACGGCCTATGCAAGCGAACGAGGTGTTCCCGCAAAAGTAGTCCGACTCACCCAGACTTTTGGGCCTGGGGTCCAGTACAAAGACGGAAGGATTTTCGCCGAATTGGCTAGGTGCGTTATCGAGAATAGGGATATCATTTTACGGACCAAGGGAGAAACCAAGCGAAATTACCTATACACCCTAGATGCCGCAACAGCCATTCTCACTGTCTTAACTAAGGGGCATGCCGGCGAAGCATACAATGCCGCCAACGAAAGTACTTACTGTTCCATCTTCGAAATGGCCCAATTGGTGGCACAAAAAATCGCCGAAAACAAAATACAGGTAGTAATACAAGAAGCCGATATTTCAAGCTTCGGATACGCAAAAACACTGCACATGAATCTTGACGTCTCAAAACTGAAAGAACTCGGCTGGGCGGCACAGACAGATCTTGAAACGATGTTCACCAAAACCATCCAGAGCATGCAGCAGTAAAGCGTTAGAAACCGTCTATTTTGTCGTTTAGATAGTCACATGACACAATAAACATCTATATTTGATGTCATGAACGACAAGCTTATTACCGTTACAAGTCCCCTGCTCCCGAACTTAGACGAGTTCATCCCCCTACTCAAGGATATTTGGGACCGTAAGTGGCTCACCAACAACGGGTTCTACCACAAGGAACTTGAAAAAGCTCTTGCAGAATACCTAGGGGTTGAGTATATCAGCCTGTTCACGAACGGGACCCTTCCACTGATTACGGCCCTGCAGGCAATGCGTATTACGGGCGAAGTCATCACGACCCCATACAGTTTTGTTGCCACAACGCATTCCATTTGGTGGAATGGCCTTACTCCGGTATTTGTCGATGTAGACCCGACAACAGGCAACCTCGACCCGCAGAAGATCGAAGAAGCAATTACGCCGAAGACAACGGCAATTATGCCGGTGCACGTGTACGGCAACCCGTGCGACATCGAGGCTATTCAAGAAATAGCAGACCGCTACGGTCTTGCCGTTATCTACGATGCCGCCCATGCCTTCAACGTGAAGGTGAATGGTCGAACCATCTTGGATGCAGGAGACATGAACACGCTGAGTTTCCATGCGACCAAGACATACAATACTATTGAAGGCGGAGCTCTTATCTGCCATGACGCCCGCACCAAGAAGCGCATAGACTACCTAAAGAATTTTGGCTTTGCCGGCGAAACGACAGTGGTTGCCCCGGGCATCAACAGTAAGATGGATGAAATCCGTTCGGCGTACGGCCTCTGCAATCTCAAGCACATCGACGACGCTATAGCTGACCGCAAGAAAGCCGCGCAAAAGTACCGTGCCGCGCTAGCGAATGTTCCCGGCATTTCGATGTTCAAGGAACGCGACGACGTGACCTACAATTACTCGTACTTCCCGATATTCGTGAATGAGAAGGAGTACGGCATAAGCCGTGACGCCCTTTATGCGAAAATGAAGGAACACAACGTCCTCGGTCGTCGCTACTTCTACCCGCTGATATCGAATTTCGCCATCTATCGCGGCCTTCCGTCGGCATCAAGGGAGAACCTTCCTGTTGCGAATCGCATGGCTGACGAGGTTATTTGTTTGCCGATGCATGCAGGATTGACTGAAGCCGATGTGGAACGGATTTTAAGCCTTGTCCGCAACAAATAATTTATCAAAAAAAATGACTGTGCCTTGTCTGCCACTTATAAGCGTCCTTGTCCCGGTCTACAATATAGAACGGTATATCGGGATATGCTTAGAGAGCATCATCAAACAGAAATACAAGCAACTAGAAATCATTGTTGTTGATGATGGCTCGACCGACCGGAGTGGCGAAATCTGCGATCTTTATACGCAAAAGGACAATCGCATCAAGGTCATTCACAAAGCAAATGGCGGTCTCGTCTCGGCAAGGAAAACCGCCATGCAAATTGCAAAAGGAAAATACGTCGGCTATGTCGATGGTGACGACTGGATTAGCCCCGATTACTATTCAGATCTACTTTTGAAAATAGAAGATAACGGCTGTGATGCGGTGGTTGCCGGCTTTAGCCGGGATCTGTTTGACTCGTCAACTCCAATGTCAAATGTGGTTCCAGCCGGCTGCTACGAAGGCGAAAAACTGGGAAACCTGTTTTCTAACATGATTTCTACGGGAGCATTTTTCCGTCACGGGATAACGACATATCTATGGAACAAACTCTTTAAACGAGAAGTCATCGAAGATATTCAACTGGGAATTGACGACCGGATTTCCATTGGCGAAGACGGCGCTGTTGTTTATCCAGCCTTGCTAAAATGCAAGAGAGTGCTCGTCACGAATAATTTTTCGTATCATTACCGCCAGCGTGAAGATTCCATGCTCAAAAAGTCAAAGCCTTTTGAACAGGAAATTTCGCAACTACAGATTCTCTACAATCAAATTGATTGCGCAATAGACCGATATCCCTCAAGCTTAAACTTAAGGCAGCAACTGCAAAAATACGTGCTTAGCACATGTATCATTCGTTCCGGCGGCATTGTCGATTCGGCTGGCGAAACGAAATACCTTCCGTTCGAGAAAGACCTCAAAGGCAAACGCGTAGCCATTTGCGGAGCAGGGACATTTGGTCAGCAACTTGAAAAAAGGCTCCGCGAAAGGAACCATTGTGATATTACGGCATGGGTTGATTATGATTATTGGGAATATAGGCGCTGTTGTTTGAATGTTGATCCGCTCGAAAAACTGCTCGAGACAAAATTTGATTATATCGTACTTGGAACAGTCGATAGCCAGGCAACACAATCTATGCGCAAACGACTCATCTCTATGGGGATTGAATCCGCAAAAATACTTTCTATCCACACCGAAGACGACAAAGTCGAAAACGCGTTAAGCCACTTCTTGCGTCTGGACAGTCAAGAGATTTTTAACAAGTAAACAACAGGGCCTTTATGAATTTAAACGGCAAAAAACTTCTTATCCTGGGAGCGAATCCTGAAACTGCCAACATCGTCAAGGTCGCCCAGGAAATGGGTGTCACGACAATCGTAACGGATTACGACCCGCAGGCTCCCGCCAAAAAAGTTTCTGACATCAGCTACAATATCGACGCCATGAATGTCGATGCCCTTTATGAAATGGCGGTTAACGAGAAAGTGGACGGCGTCCTTGTCGGCGTTGCAGACCCACTGATTGCCCCCTACCAAAAGCTTTGCGCACGGCTCGGAGTTCCCTGCTACGGAAACGAAGAAACCGTAAAGGCTTTCACGAACAAGCGCCACTTCAAGGAAACCTGCAAAAAGTTTGGCATCGAAGGAATCCCCGAATATTCGCCCGGCAATAAGGACGCCATTAAATTCCCTGTAATCGTCAAGCCTGCCGACAGCAATTCCGGCAAGGGAATCACCCTTTGCCGTAGCCGCGAAGAACTGGACGGTTGCATTGAACGCGCAAAGAAAGAATCACGCACCCAGACCGTGCTTATCGAGCGCTATATGGAATGCGACGATTTGAGCATCTACTACACCATTGTAGACGGGAAAGTTTATTTGTCCAGCCTTTCGGACCGCTATACCTTGCGCACAAACACGAGCGCCACGCCCATTTGCGTAGGCGACGTTTTTGTTTCCAAGTACTACGACGAATTCATTAAGAACGAACATCCGAAATACGTGAAGATGTTCCAGGAACTGGGCCTGAAAAACGGCGTGCTCTACGTTTCCGCATTCTGCGAAGACGGGCACTTCTACGTGTATGACCCCGGCTTCCGCCTTCAGGGCGGTGGATTCCACTTGATTCTCAAGTACATGAACGATTTTGACCAGCGAAAAATGCTGGTGAATTTCGCCCTTACCGGTTCCATGGACTACGTCGAAACCACCGACGGAAATTTTGAAGCCAAGAACGATGCCAACATGCATGGCAAAAGCGCTGCAGTTGTATGGTTCTTGCTGAAAAGCGGAAAAATTGCGGACATCAAGGGGCTTGACTTTGTAAAGAACCACCCCTCCGTAGACTTCGTGATTGACCGTTTTGAAATCGGCGACGAAATCACCCCGAATATGTTGGGCACAGAACGCCAGGTATTCCTCCGCATCTTTATGCATTGCGAAAGCAAGGCAGAACTTGCCGCCATTCTCAAGGATTTTGAAAGCCACCTAGCCGTAACCGACGCGCAGGGCGAAAACCTGATTCTTCCGTCTCTGCTGAGCGCCATGTAGGAGGGACCATGGAAATATCTCTGGACAAGAAAATCATTGTCATTTCGGGAGGCACGAAGGGAGTCGGCAAGCAGCTGGCCCTGCAGTGCGCCGCTGACGGTGCGCACGTGGTCATTTCCGGTCGCGACGAAGCGAGTGCTGCCCGCATTATCGAGGCAGCCAAAGGCGCCCCCGGCTCCATCGAGTTCAAGAAGACAGACTTGCACAGCGTCGAATCTATCCGCGAACTTTTCGCCTTCGTTGCAAGCAAGTGTAACAAGCTGGACGGATTCGTGAATTATGCCGGCATCACGCCTGCGGCATCCCTCACGGAATGTTCCGAAAGCCTTTTCAACGAAGTCTTTGACATTGACATCAAGGCCGCCTTTTTCTGCTGTCAGGAAGCCGTTAAACTGATGCAAAAGACGGGTGGCGGATCCATCGTCTTGGTCGGATCAACGCACCATAGGCGCGGGAACAAGGATCGCACCGCCTACGCTTGTGCCAAGGGTGCTCTCTTTACGCTGTCGAATCACATTGCCCGGCATTATGCTGAAGACAAAATCCGCTGCAACTACCTCGTCATGGGATGGACCCCAACTGACGGCGAGCTCGCACTCAGAAAGTCACAAGGAATTTCTGAAGCAGATCTTCGAAAAGAAGCTGCAAAGGCCATTCCGATGGGACGCATGACAGAAACGGATGACATTGTCCCCGGAATGATGTATCTTTTGAGTGATTCCTCCAGCATGCTTACCGGATCCGAGTTCACGTTAAACGGTGGCGAACTAATTTAATAGAGAGCGATGGTGAACGAAGCGCAGTTAGTCTTTTACGCAGGCTCGACCCTTTTAGAAGGGCCTCGTTGGAGCAATGAGCTCAACGCACTTCTCTGCGTTTCCATTGAACAAGAGCGCATATTCCTGATAGATGAAGAGGGACAGTTCGTCAGAACATTCAAGACGCATGGACAGGTGGGATTCGCCGTTTTTAAAGGCGGCGAGAAAATAATCTACGCAGCCTACGACGGAATTTACGAACTGGATATCGCTTCCGGAAAGGACGAGTTTTTGTTCCAGGCAAATTCCGACAAAACCTTACGCTATAACGATGGTGACTACGACCCTGCCGGCAGGATCCTTATGGGAACGACCGGTTACAAGCGGTTTGCTCCGGGAGAAAATTGCCTTTACTCGGCAAACATGGATGGTTCGGGCATAAAGAAAATTATTGAAAAAACAAGCATCTCGAACGGGATAGCATTTTCTCCTGACAGCCGTTATCTTTACTTCATTGATACGCCTACAAAAAAAGTGGGCCGTTATGTGTACGATGTACGAACTGGGGACTGTAAGCTTGACAAGTATGTCGTTGAAATCGACGGCGAAGGCGTTCCCGACGGAATGTGCGCTGATTGCGACGGGAACATCTATGTTGCAGAATGGGGCGGATATCGTGTGCGCAAGTGGAATCCATCTACTGGAAAATGCTTGAAGGAATACTCCATTCCGGTAAAAAATGTTTCCAGCTGCACCATTGGCGGGAAAGACCGCAAGACGCTATTTGTTACAACAGCTATGCATGACGATGGCACGCCCAGCGAATTTGCCGCAGGCGGGCTATTTAAAATGGAATTATAAAAATAGGCCGAGGACTGCATGACAGAATGTGAAAGAATTATAAAAGAAGGACTTTTGCCTAAAAGTTTCTTTGAGGAAGAAATCCGTAACGATTTCCTCGTGACCGTTGAACGAAAAAAAATATGGGCAGTCGAATTAGACCTCCTTTCCGCATTTGACAGGATATGCAAGAAATATGGCCTGAGGTACTTTCTTTTCTGGGGAAGCCTTCTTGGAGCCGTTAGACACAACGGCTTTGTTCCCTGGGATGACGATACCGACGTCGTCATGCCCCGCAAGGATTATGAAGAACTGCTGAAACATGGTGACGAATTCCAAGAGCCCTATTTCTTCCAGACACCCTATACCGATAAAGGCTTTTTTTACGCCCATGCCAAGTTGCGTAACAGCAACACGACAGCGTGGGATAGGCCATTCGCATATCAAGGCACTAATTTCGGCGTATTCCTGGATATTTTGCCGTTAGATAACGTGCGGATCGACGGCGGCCGAGAACGTTTTGACCGAGTCAACAAATTGATTCTGGACAATTCGACCGCCATGAAGCTGTCTAACCCGGACCCATCGGAAAAGGATAAAATCAGAATCGCACAATACGATGGAAGAGATCCATACGAACGCTACGAAGAAATCCACCAATTAGCGCGTCTGTTTGAAAACGAAGAAACAGGATACGTTTCAACGCTGGCCTGCACAACATACGGCTTTGATAGGGACACGTTCCATGCGTCGGATTTTGATAGGGCGGAAATTGTAGACTTCGAGGGACTAAAATTTCCCATCCCCCAAGGATACAAACGCGTTCTTGAAATTTCCTATGGCGACTATATGCAAATGCCACCTATAGAGAAGCGTGGCGGATGGCATGGAAATCTACTTTTTGATTTGGATACGCCATACAAGGATTTTATCCGCAAATGCAAGGGCGTATTTCCGTCAGAATTCGAAAAAACAATTTAAGCGGAGATGGTAAAAACTATGGCAACTGTTTATTGCGGCATGAGTGCCGACCTGATTCACCACGGACATCTGAACATTATTCACGAAGCTATGAAGCTTGGCGAAGTGACCGTAGGGGTCCTGACAGACGAGGCCATCGCAAGTTACAAGCGTCTGCCTTACTTGACGTATGAACAGCGTGCGGAGATTGTCTCCAACATCAAGGGCGTTGCGCAGGTTGTACCGCAGACTACACTGGACTATGTCCCGAATCTTGAAAAGCTGAAGCCGGACTATGTGGTTCATGGCGACGATTGGAAGACCGGCGTGCAGCAGGAAACCCGCCAGCGTGTTATCGACTGCATCGCCAAGTGGGGCGGCAAGGTTGTTGACATTCCCTATACCCCGGGCATTTCCTCAACCGTCCTGAACGCAGAGATGCGCGAAATCGGAACGACTCCCGCAGTGCGTCAGAAGATGCTCCGTCGACTTATCGCAGCAAAACCAATCGTACGCATTATGGAAAGCCACTCCGGTTTGACAGGGCTCATCATCGAGAAGACCAAGATCAAGGTGAACAACAAGACTGAGGAATTCGACGGCATGTGGGCAAGTTCCCTTACGGACTCCACTAGCAAGGGCAAGCCGGACATTGAGGCGGTGGACCTTACGACCCGCCTGCACGGCCTGAATGACGCCCTGGAATGCACGACCAAGCCGGTCATCTATGATGGAGACACTGGCGGAAAGATCGAGCATTTCGTGTTTACGGTACGCACGCTGGAACGTCTTGGCGTTTCCGCAGTAATCATCGAGGACAAGGTCGGCCTCAAGAAGAACTCCCTGTTCGGCACAGACGCCATCCAGACCCAGGATTCCATCGAAGGCTTCTGTGAAAAGATTCGCACAGGCAAGCGTGCCCAAATAGCCCAGGACTTCATGATTATCGCCCGGTGCGAGAGTCTCATCGCGGGCAAGCCTGTCGAGGACGCCCTCGAGCGCTGTTTCGCCTATGTCGAGGCCGGTGCCGACGGCATCATGATTCACAGCAAGGACAAGTCCGGCGATGACATCAAGGAATTCTGCAAGCGCTTCCGCGAGAAGCACGCCTCGGTACCCCTGGTTGTCGTACCGACGACCTACAACCATGTTACCGAAGAGGAACTGGCCAGCTGGGGCGTGAACGTCGTCATTTACGCGAACCACATGCTCCGCAGCGCATACCCCGCCATGGTGAACACGGCGAAGTCCATCCTTACGCATCACCGCTCTTTCGAGGCCAACGACATGTGCATGAGCATCAAAGAAATCCTCGAACTGATTCCGGGCACAAAGTAACCATGGACCAGATTGTCATCCCGTCTGACGCCGAATACAGGGCACTTGGCGAACACCTTGCACATTCTAACATGCGCAGGGTACTTGTTGTCTGTGGCAAGTCCTGTGACAGGCTTCGTATAGGGAAGAACCTGGATGAACTCGCCGCCAGAATCGGCTCGGAATTTGTTCGTTTCAGCGACTTCGCGCCCAATCCCGACTACTCTTCCGTTGTAAAGGGAATCGATGTTTTCCGAACCGAGGGGTGCGATTCGATACTCGCCATCGGTGGTGGCAGCGCCATGGATACGGCCAAGTGCATCAAGCTCTATGCAACCATGCCTGTGGGCTGTGACTATATCCACGAAAAGATTGTCCCGAACACTATCCCGTTTGTCGCGGTTCCCACTACGGCTGGAACGGGAAGCGAGGCGACCCGCTATGCGGTTGTCTATTACAAGGGCGAAAAGCAGTCCGTAACGGATTATAGCTGTATACCGTCCGCGGTCCTGTTCGATCCGACAGTCCTTGAATCCTTGCCCGAATACCAACGCAAGGTAACCATGATGGATGCCTTCTGCCATGCGGTGGAATCGTTCTGGTCTGTAAATTCCACCGACGAAAGCAGGATCCTTTCGGACAGGGCCGTCCGTATGATTTTGGATTATGCTGAAGCCTATCTCGGCAATGCCACCGAAGGAAACCAAAAGATGCTGGAAGCGGCGAATATCGCGGGGAAGGCCATAAATATCACTCAGACGACTGCCGGACACGCAATGTGCTACAAACTTACGAGCCTATACGGCATCGCCCATGGCCATGCCGCAGCGCTGTGCGTATCCGCCCTGTGGCCCTATATGCTTAACCACATGGACCAATGCGTAGATCCTCGTGGGAAAGGCCACCTTGCAAGCGCTTTCAGTGGTTTAGCTGCCGCAATGCAGGCCGAGACCCCTGAATCCGCGGCATCCAAGTTCAGTGATTTCCTGGACGCCCTTCGTTTAGATAGACCCGGGGTACATTCCGTCGAAGATTTCGCAGTCTTGAGAAAGTCGGTCAATCCTGTACGTCTCAAGAACAATCCTGTAAAATTGGACGAAAGCGCCATAGACACCCTTTACCACCAGATTCTGGGAGAATAAGATGAAAGTTGAGAAGTTGATGGAAATTATCGACGCCGAATTCTATACAGGTGTGCCGGACTCCCAACTTAAGGCTCTTTGCAATTGCCTGATGAATACCTACGGGATCGATCCGAAGCATCACGTGATTGCTGCAAACGAGGGCAACTGCACTGCGCTTGCTGCCGGATATCATCTAGCGACGGGCAAGGTCCCGGTAGTCTACATGCAGAATTCCGGCGAAGGCAACATCATCAACCCGGTGGCATCCCTCCTTAACGACAAGGTCTACGCCATTCCGATGGTGTTCGTCGTAGGCTGGCGTGGCGAGCCCGGTGTCCATGATGAACCGCAACACATCTATCAGGGTGAAGTTACCGTGAAGCTCCTCGAGGACATGGATATCGCAACGTTTGTTATCGGCAAGGACACGACCGATGCGGAAGTTGAATCTGTCATGGCCGAATTCAGGAAGATCCTGGCCCAGGGCAAGGATGTCGCCTTTGTTGTTCGAAAGGGCGCCCTTTCCTATGATGGCAAGGTCGTATATAAGAACGACAACGTGATGGTCCGCGAGGAGATTATCCGTCATATCGTGGCCGTATCGGGCGAGGATCCGATTGTATCTACCACGGGCAAGGCAAGCCGGGAACTTTTTGAGATTCGCGAGGCGAACGGACAGGCGCACAAATACGACTTCTTGACGGTGGGCTCCATGGGGCACAGTTCATCGATTGCTCTTGGCGTTGCACTCAATAAACCGGAAAAGAAAATCTGGTGTATCGATGGCGACGGCGCCGTACTCATGCACATGGGGGCAATGGCGGTTGTCGGCGCGAATGCGCCGAAGAACTTGATACATATCGTAATCAACAATGGCGCACATGAAACTGTAGGCGGCATGCCGACTGTTGCTGCCAAGATGGATTTGGTGGCAATTGCCAGGGCTTGCGGTTATCCCAAGGCCGTTTCTGTTGATACATTTGAGGCTTTGGACAGGGAATTGAATTCCGCAAAAAATGCCGGCGAGTTGACTTTTATTGAGGTTAAATGCTCTATCGGCGCCCGTGATAATCTTGGCAGGCCTACAACAACAGCTTTGGAAAATAAAAAAGCTTTTATGAATTATTTATAAAACATGTCCTTTAAATCGTCCATCATATCTTCTCTACTTTGGAAATTTCTTGAGCGCATTGGCACCCAAGGCGTACAATTTATTGTCGCAATCGCCCTCGCCCGATTACTGACGCCATCGGATTTCGGCTTGATTGCACTTGTAACAGCATTCATTACATTGGCAAACGTTTTTGTTCAAAGCGGATTAAACACCGCTTTAATTCAAAAAAAAGAAGCAGACAACCTCGATTTTTCAACAGTATTTTATTCAAGTTTAACAATAGCATTGTTTCTTTATGGAATTCTGTTCTTTACAGCTCCTCTCCTAGCCCATTTTTTCAATGACCAAACCAAGCTCATTCCCGTCATACGCGTTTTAGGAGTAATGCTTCTATTAGGAGCTCTCAATTCGGTACAAGAAGCCTATGTTGCTCGCAACATGATGTTTAAAAAGCTTTTTTATAGAAGCATCGGAGCAATAATTCCGTCGGGAATTTTTGGTATAACTCTAGCCATCTTTGATTTCGGAATTTGGGCACTTGTCGGTCAACAACTGATGAATTCTTGCCTTGTTTGTATCATCATGTGGTTTACTGTAAAATGGAGACCTCAACTAATTTTTTCATTCACGCGATTCAAAAAACTATTTTCATTCGGATGGAAACTTTTGTGTTCCGCATTACTCGATACCGGTTACTATAACATTCGCGATTTGCTCATCGGCAAAATGTTTACTGCGGCAGACTTGGGATTTTACAACCGAGGAGATCATTTTCCCAAATTAATCATTACCAACATCAATGCATCCATACAATCTGTATTACTGCCTTCACTATCTTCCATACAAGATGACAGAACTCGCTTAAAATCCTTGGCACGCCGTTCCATAAAAACAAGCTCTTTTGTAATCCTTCCCATGATGGCTGGCCTTGCCGCAATCGCATCTCCGCTGACACAACTGATCCTTGGCGACAAATGGCTGCCCGCAGTTCCGTTCATTCAGATATGCTGCTTTAGCTATGCCTTTTGGCCCATCCACACGACAAACCTATCTGCAATTAACGCGATTGGTCGCAGTGACATTTTCTTAAAACTTGAAATTGTCAAAAAAACTTATGGTCTTGCCGTCCTGATTCTTGCGATATGGCTATTTCGTTCTCCCATCGGAATTGCCATGAGTGCGGCCGTCACCGCTCCTCTTGGCTCTTTTGTAAACGCCTATCCAAACAAAAAAATATTAGATTATGGGTTTGGCGAACAAATGAAAGACTTTATGCCTTCATTTTTACTATCCATTTTCATGGGGGCGTTCGTTTTCTTTATTGTTGGAGTTTTAAAGGAACAACAAACAATACCCCTTGCGTTTCAGTTAATTATACTTACTGGAGCTGGAGGTGTATTTTATTTTGGACTTGCAAAGTTATTCAATTTTGAAAGTTTTAATTATTGCACCAGCACTATGCTAGCTTTTTTTAAGCGCAAATAACACTTACGCCAAAAGGGAAATATGATTAATCGTTCACAAGAAGAAATAATGAAAAATTGGCCCAAAGAATGGGATACTCCTCTTGTTAGCGTTCGCTGTCTCACGTACAATCAAGATAAATACATTGCACAAGCATTAGACGGTTTTTTGATGCAGGAAACCTCTTTCCCGTTTGAAATAGTTGTTCATGACGACGCTTCTACAGATAAAACTGCCGACATCATCCGAGAATACGAAACAAAATACCCTAAAATAATAAAACCTATCTACGAAACGGAGAATCTGTATTCTAAACACGACGGTTCACTTGCAAAAGTCATTAATTCTGCCTGCAAAGGGAAGTACGTAGCTCTGTGTGAAGGGGATGATTTTTGGACAGACTCCATTAAACTGCAAAAACAGTTTAACTTTCTGAACGAACATCCCGATTATTCAATGTGCTTTCACCGTGCAAAAATAAAATATGAAAAAGGATATGGCGATTGCGCTTTAAAATGCGATGATATCGAAAATAGAGAATACAAGCCCGACGAATTTTTAACCAAATGGATCGCACCCACGGCATCTATCATGTCAAAAACAGAGTGTCTATTTTACGAAATCAAGAACTCTACACGTATATTAAACGGAGATGTCTTTTTTATTCTAAAATGTTCAGCACTTGGGAAAATGCATGGCATGAGCGATTATATGTCCGTTTACAGAGTACATGAAGGAGGCGTCACTTATCATCCGTCCATTCAAAGAGAACGGACAATGAAATATCCGCTTCACTTTGAATGTATTTTGGAAAATTTTCCTAATGCTGCGCCAAAGTACATAAAAAGAAAGATTGCGGAAACCTATTTTGACAGGGCCAAAATTCAGCCAAGTGTTAAAGATGCTTTTAAAGATTATGTAAAATCATTCGCAGCCAGCCGCAGAATATTTCTTAGAATGCTGAAAAATTCGATCAAATCTGACATAAAAAAACGTTATGGCAAAAAATAAAGAAAAAACTCGATTCGGCTGGATGGACCTCCTAAACGTTTTTGCCTGCATAAGCGTTGTAGCCCTGCACTGCAACGGCTACACGCACACCTATGCCCACGACGCCCCTTGGAAACAGGCCATTTTCTTTGAAACTGTTTTTTATTCGGCCGTTCCGATTTTCTTTATGCTTTCTGGGGCTACCCTTTTTAATTACAGAAGCCGCTACACCACAGCCCAATTCTATAAAAAAAGATACACTAAGACCCTTATTCCATACTTGGTATTTGGAATCGGCCTCTATACGCTGCACTTTTTGAAACAGTCTGTCAGCTCCGGCGCCGCTTTCGATGTCAACCACTTTCTTTCGGCAATGTTGACAGGCCAGATTCCATTTGCAAACTTCTGGTTCTTCATCCCACTCTTTATGGTCTATCTGTTCATTCCCTTCTTGGAACGAATCGTAAACCAATCCTCTACAAAAGAGCTGTTCCTGCTAGTATCCATCGTTTTCTTCTTCAGCGCCATCGTACCTATTGTAAACTATCTTGGCCATTGGAACATTACACAGGCCACCTCTATCGGGGGGTATTGCATATACGCCATCTTGGGTTACGCCCTAACAAAAACCGATATCGAAAAAAACAAACGCATCGTATTTTCCCTGTGCTTTCTTACACTAGCATTTTGGGGAATAAGATACGCCGGCCTGTTGAACTCAACGGAGCGGACCCCATTATGGTTCAACTATTTCGGACTATACGCAGTCATACCTGCAACCACATGTTTTATCCTAGCCAAAAGACTGGATTCCTGGCTAGCTTGCCATGAAAAGCTTACCCAAATACTGACCAAGTTGTCGGCTTTAAGTTTCGGTGTTTACCTTACCCACGGACTCGCCCTAGCGGCACTTCCCTTTACAAAAGATTCCTACGCCTATAGAATCCTTGGAATTCCCCTCGTATACCTATCCTGCTGCGCCGCTGTATTCATTATGCAAAAAATCCCCCTACTTAGAAAAGTGGTTCCATAGCCTATTTTTTATTTCTATTTTATGGATATGCCTAAGTACGATTATCTGATTGTTGGTTCCGGCCTTTTTGGGGCAACTTTTGCCTATAGGGCAAACAAGATCGGCAAAAAATGCCTTGTAATAGACAAAAGGCCGCACCTCGGTGGTAATGTCTATTGCGAAAACATCGAGGGGATCAACGTCCATAAGTACGGAGCGCACATTTTCCACACCAGCAACAAGCAGGTCTGGGAGCTAGTTAATTCCATCGTGGAATTCAACCGCTACACGAATAGCCCTGTAGCAAACTACAAAGGCAAGCTTTTCAACTTGCCTTTCAACATGAACACATTCTACCAAATGTGGGGTGTCACAACGCCTGCGGCCGCCCAAGCCAAAATAGACGAGCAGAAGGCCGAAGCGGTCGCCGCATTAAATGGCCACAAACCCGAAAATCTAGAAGAGCAGGCGCTAACCCTGGTGGGCAAAGATATTTTTGAGAAGCTCATCAAGGAATATACCGAAAAACAGTGGGGCCGCGACTGCAAGGACTTGCCGGCATTCATCATCAACCGGCTTCCCGTCCGCATGGTTTTTGACAACAACTACTTCAACGATAAGTACCAGGGGATTCCCGTAGGTGGCTACAACAAGCTCATTGAAGGCCTGCTTTCAGGCGTCGAATGCCTCACGGGCGTAGACTTTTTTGCCGAATACAGGCAGACCTGGCGAAATACCGCCAAAAAGTTGGTTTATACAGGGGCCCTCGACGAATACTTCGATTACAAGTTGGGTAAATTGGACTGGCGTACGGTCAGTTTCAAGACTCGCATCGAAGACACCCCGAATTACCAGGGAAACGCCGTGGTGAACTACACCTCCCACGACAAGCCCTATACCCGCGTCATTGAGCACAAGCATTTCGAAATGTTCGGGCAGGCCGTTTACGAATGTCCCAAAACAGTCATTTCAGAAGAATACTCCACCGAATATAAAGACGGAATGGAACCCTACTACCCAGTGAATAACGAACGCAATAATCGGCTGGCCGAGGATTACCGAAAGCTCGCCCAAGCCGAAAAAGACGTGCTTTTTGGCGGTCGCTTAGGCCAGTACAAGTATTACGACATGGCCCCTATAATCGAACAGGTCCTAAACATCAAGGATTTCTAAAATTATGAGTGAGCTCAACACCAAAATACTCGTATGCTGCCATAAAAAAGACATTATGGCAACGCAGCCGCCCTACTTTCCTATTCACGTAGGAAAGGCCTTGTCCGACAAGGATCTCGGAATCCAGGGAGACAACCAAGGGGAAAACATCAGCGAGAAAAACCAAAGTTACTGCGAGCTGACCGGCCTGTACTGGGCATGGAAAAATCTGAAAAACGTCGACATCATCGGCCTATGCCATTACCGTCGCTACTTCGATTTTCACAACCAATGCCGGCAAGGATTCCCGCAAACCGTTTTTCCCTCCGAAAAGTTTGGTGAAATTGACTTGACCATCCCCGAAAATATTCTTGGCCGAGTCAAGAAGGGCGAAGTAGTAATGGCCAAGCCTCGCAACTACCGTCGAACTCTGGTCGATGAATATTGCTACAGCCATGTTAGTGACGACCTCAGAATTTTGCAGACGATTCTCAAGGAATCTGAACCGCAAGAAATCCAGGACGCCTATTTCAAGATAATGATTCAAGGCAACGAATTAAGACATTACAACATGTTTCTGATGCGTTGGTCTGACTTTGACGAATACTGCACCTGGCTATTCAAGTTGCTCCAAAAGGTCGAAGAAAAAACGGACATCACCCATTACGACCCCGTACAAAAGAGAATTTACGGCTATATCGCAGAGCGGATGTTCAACGTATGGATTGAGGCCAAGAAAAAGCACATCATCGAGAAGCCTGTGATATGGTTTACCGATGCCAAGGACATCTTAACCCATTATAACAAGCTTACCTACAAGCTTAGGTGTGCTCTGAACAATCTGGCCTTCTGGATACTCAAGCCGCACAAGCAAACTTGGTAGACGGTAGTGTCAAGGGTTTTTCGCAAAAATAGTTTGTCCCAACATCAGATCTAGGCTACATTTCCGTCCTTTTCCTGTTCCCGTTTCAGCTCGTTCTCCTTTTCCATCTCGTAGAGATGCTTCATGTTAAGGTATCTCTTGGCACCCCATTCCTTCGTGGCGATATGCCTTAGCCTGGCGCACACAAGCATCAGGGCAGATTCCCCGTCCGGGAAGCAACCCACAACCCGAGTCCTTCTGCGTATCTCCCGGTTCAGGCGTTCCAGGATGTTGTTCGTCCTTATGCTGCGCCAGTGTTCGTGCGGGAAGTCGAGGTAGGTAAGCGTCTCCATCACGCCCTTGCGGTAAAGGTCTGCGGCGGATTTTAGCCCCATATCGCGCAGTTTCTGTTCTACGTCGGCAACCTTTTTCAGTGTCGCCTCCTTGTCTTCCTGGGCGTACGTAGCCTTCAGCAGGGGCATGGCCGAAGC
>OCTW011532507.1_pt1 | contig 55718 bp, 93 predicted proteins | sample 1539671 | NCBI WGS metagenome assembly OCTW01 (sample SAMN02144230, study PRJEB22623) | gut metagenome | biome: sheep rumen | host: Ovis aries | place: New Zealand | reverse complement strand
GTGGTAGAGGAGTTATCCCTTACTTTGCATATCACGATAATGGTGTTTGCTATGATTGTATGGGAACTGGCAAGAAGCACTACACTTACCTAGTTAGAACTGAAGAGTATGCTAAGAAGTTAGAGGAAAAGCGTAATGCTAAGTACCTTAAGGAAGAAGAGGCTCGTAAGGAAAAGGGTAAAAGAGAGATTATGAATAGTATGGAAAAGCGTATGTCTTTCATTACCAATTGTAAGAATGGTTCTTGTGTTAATTGTAAACACGCTTCTTACTGCTCATTACTAAAGAACTTCATAGACAACTATACAAACAAGGATAGTCTTACACTAACCTATTGTCCTAATGGTTGTATGGAAGATTTAGTTGAACTAAGTGAGACAAAGGAATACAAGGATAACCTAGCAAAGATTGTAGCCCTTAGAGAGCAAGCATTAAATAAGAAGCAAGTACAAGCAAAGTCAACAAACTACTTAGGAAATGTAGGAGAAAAGATTGAGTTTGTAGTTAAGGATATTTCTAAGTTATATACTAGCAGTGTTAACATTGGATATGGTAGAGAGGCATACTCCATAACATATAAGATTGTTACAACTGATGGTAGTGCTGTACTTTGGACAACTGGTACTTGCCTTGATGAGACAGTTATTGGAAAAACAATCAAGGGTACAATCAAAGAGTTAAAGGAATACAAAGGTGAGAAAGAAACAGTTATCACTAGAGGAAAGGTAGGTGAATAGTAATGAGAGAAACATTTGATGTAAAATTAACACTAGATGTAGATTTTGAAGATGTAAATGGTCTTGGTTCAAGACCTTACACATACATCAGTGGTTATGTAGATAAGGAAGGACACTTAGTATTAGTTACTACAAGTGGAGAAATAGTAGACTTTACCTTAAATAAGTTTACTGTACGAGTAAAAGGAGAGTAGAAATACTCTTTTTTTTCGGTTTTTATTTGTAAGATGATTGATTTATCAAGACAAAATAAAAAATGCCCAAAAGGGCAAATTTTATAGGCTAAAACAAGTCTTCAACAAGTTCCTTAAGTATATCTTCATCTTTCTCATTAGAGATTACACCATCAATAACATAATTTGATAGTGCACGCTTCTTATTTATTGCCTTAATAACTTTTTCATCAATGGTATCAGGACAAATCAAATTAAAGATAAATACTGGTTGTGTACTACCTATTCTATGAACTCTATCACTTGCTTGGTCATATTCAAATGAAGTCCAAGGATAATCAATAAAGATTAGGTATCTAGCACTATTAAGATTATATCCAGTTCCTAGTTTTTGATATGTTGCAATCAGAACCTTTCTATCATTAGTTGCTTGGAATAAATCACAATCATTATCTACCTTAGTTTGTGGGGTATCACCAGTAATAACATAAGGGTCAAATTCCTTTAACTGCTCATATGCTAATTTTACAACCTCTTTAAATGAGGTGAATACAACAACCTTTTCACCTTGAGAGACTAGTTCCTCTACCTTTTCTTTGCATCTTAAAACCTTACTAGATAGGATGGACTTACTTGTCAATAAATTAGGGCAAGAGGTTGCTTGTCTAAGTCGAACTACCATACCTAATAAATTATTTCTATTGATATTAACTAAATCAACTTCCGACTTAATAGCATTGACTACACCATAATATAGTTTCTTATGCTCATCACTCATATCAACATATTCATCTATAATTGTCTTAGTAGGTAACTGCTTTGCAATTTCAGGGAAATCCTTTGTCCTACGCAATGAATAATGAGTTATTATGTTGTGTAACTCATCAGTGTTCTTATAACTAATAGGTCTATTATCTAATAGATTACAAAAATAGTTCTTATAGGATGTCATAGTTAAGTCACTATCCGTAACCCATTTAATTGGAGCAAATAATCCTAATACATCATTAGTCCACAACGTACCACTTAAACCTAATTTGTATTTAGCATTTAGTTTTAATAAATTCTTACCTTGTTGAGATTTAGTAGCATTATTACACCTATGAATTTCATCAACAATAATCATATCAATAGTTGTTTTAGAATGATTAAAAGCATCAATAAAGGAACTATCTCTAATATTACTAACATTAGTAACTATAAAAAACTCATTTATCTCATTAGCAAGTTCAGTATTTCTAGCATTGATAGTAGCATAAGATATATTACCCTTGTTACTTACCTTTTCCCCTAATACTCTACAATCTAAGTAAGAATGTTTTTCAATCTCTTTTTTCCAGTTAGTTCTTAATGAGTCTACACCACAAATAACTAAACAGTGATTAACTAATCCACGTTCCTTTAATTCTTGTGCAATATAGATAGAGGATAATGTTTTACCTAAACCCATTCCATCCAATAATAACCACTTATCGTGAGACATACCAAATTTAATTGCATCTATTTGATACTCCTTTGGTGGTGTCTTATAATTCATATTTAATTTAACGTTTATTGCATTTTCTTTATTAGGCAGTATATTTATTAGTATCTCATCTAAAAAACTCAATAAATCAAGAATATTGCTACAATTCTTTACTGGTAATTCCCACTCTTTTGTTTTCTTATTAAAGTCATATGCTTCACAATTATTCTTTATAGTATCTATGATTGATTGATTAAAGTCGAAAGATAAGTATAATGATGTAATCCCAGGTACTCTATTACTTTGTCTTTCATATACTTGTATCATTATTATTCACCTAGAGAAATTCTATCCTCGTAAAGATTAGATACATATTCCTCTTCAAATTCAATTCCTTTTACTTTATATTCTATATAGGCATTAACCTTAAATTTCTTATCACAAAAATCACAGTTAAAAGTTTCCTCTAAATCTTGTTCAATTCCTTGGTAACTTTCAATCTTATTCTTATCATTTCTAATAACAGTATTAGCCTTACCTAAAAAATAATCTCTTAAATAAATTTCACTTGGTAAAAATTCAGCACCACAATATGGGCATTTAATAACCTTCATCATAATAACAATTCCTCCTAAAATTTCACATTTTCAAAATCCGATATAAGTTTTCCTTTTTGCAGTTTTTTTTTATCTTTTATCTTTTCATAATACTATACAAGAAATGGGCTTAGTTTTAACACACTTTTTTACAAAAAATATTATGAAAACGTTTACATAGTAATTTGACCATTTTTAAGTTGCCTTTTTTATATTTAAGGCTTATAATAAAAGTGCAACGTGAGATAGCGTTAGCATATAAGGAGAAGGAAAATGAAGATAGTAAAGAGAACAAAAAAGTATTTCTATGTAGAACTTGGAGATAATGATTTAGAAGATGTATTCTCTTCAAGTGACTTAATTAGAGTTGAGCGTGAAGATATAGATAAGAAGTATATGACACTATCCGATAAGGTAAAGTGTGAGGGAGATTATGAGGAAATTGACTATCCTATGAACTGGGTAGTTAAGGATGGTTGGGATTACAAGTTTGTGTTACCTAACAATGTTGATGAGTTAGTAGATGAAATAGAGGGCAAGTAATATGAAAGAAATGATAGCAAGAAAGTTGTATAAGATGTGGTTATTTAGAGAAGAAGCAAAAGGGAATGATGAACTATATAATCTAAGAAATGCTAGATTAAGTGGAGCATTTGACTTAGCAAAAGCGATGGGCTTTAAAGTAGAATTTAATCCTTTAGCCGAAGAAAATGAAAATCCATTTACAATTGAAGAATAATTGGAAAGAGGTGTTCTCATTATGAAAATGTATGTTATTATGAACAATTATCAAGTAGGCTCATATGCAATGAGATGCTTATCAAATAAGGTTATTAGCACTGAGCGTATAGATAGATACCACACTAAAGTTGTTTATGACCTAGATTTTAGTGATTTACAGTTATTAGGTAGAGCAGTAGGTAATATCAATAGAATTAAGAAATGTGAAGAATAAGGAGATAAGGAATATGAAATATTATATTAGAATTAACGGTTATGAAGATGTTGAATGTGCTACTAGAGACTTAGTTATCTTTATTGCTAGAAAGTTAAAGGAAGCACATCCTACTGATGAAGTAGTTGCATATAAGGATGGGGAAGTGCTATTTGTAGCACAAAGCAAGAGTAATCTAGGTGGTGGACAACCTTATGAACAATTTTAGAAAATTAAAAGAATATGATAATATTGGTAAAGATAATATTACCATTTTTAATTTAATGGATACTGAATGTGAATTTTGGTATGATGGAAAGACATATAAACCTTGTGGTTTGTATGATGGTTCTTATGATTTCTTACTAGAATACTATGTTAAGGGAATTAAAGCATCATATAGAATAGTTAATAATAAAATACTTCCTTACTTATTTATTACCTTGTCAAAGGAGGCTTAATATATGAAATATGATATTGAAGGAAAAGAAATTCACGTTGGAGATAAAGTAGTATTTGTTTTCTCAACTTATAGTACAAACAGTCTTCAAATAGGAACTGTATTAAAGGAAGATGAAACTAAAGTAGGTAAGCCTTTACTTATTCAATATGGTACTTATCCAAATGGAGAACCTTGTACTGTCTATGTAAAGACACCACAAACTCGTGTATATGTTCTTAATAGATGTGAGTAGTATGAGATATAAAGTAATTTGGGATAATGGAATAAATAGTAGTACATACACAACCTTAGAGTCAGCGTTATTACAAATAGAACTTATTGTAGTAAAAGGTTGTACTGAAGTTAAACTTCAAGTGATTAAGGATAAGAGTGAATAATAATATGAAATATAGAATTTGGAGTAATGAACATAATGCTTGGTGGAGAGATAGTTTTTGTGGATATACAAAAGACATTAACCAAGCAGGAGTATATGATGGCTTAGAAGAAATAAAGAAAAGACATCCATATTTAATAGGTGCCACACCTAAGGATGAGGATTTTCTTGTTCCAGTTATAGAAGAATTAGAGGGTAAGAGTGAATAGTATGAAAAGATGTTTTAATTGTATTCATTATTTTACAAAAGATATTTGTGGTTTTTGTAGAGCAAACAATAACGTTGTTGAAATTAAGCATCCTTTCCTTATGGGTGGAAGCAAAAAGTGTGAATGTTATGAGAAGATAATCAAAGATAAATCGAAGTTTAAATATCCCAAAAAGGATAAGAGTGAATAAGGTGTATATAAGAACAAAAAATAGGATTTATGAAGTAGAAAGTGTACTAAGAGATGATGGTTTTGTAAAGGGTTATAATGTTGGGGAAATGGCATTTATAACAAAGAGCCAAGTTATCAATCAATCTGAAAACTTATTTGATTTAATTGATGAATTTGTAGTAATAAGAGATAACACTAAAATAAATCAACTTGTTAGAACTGATAATATCAAATATTTAAAAGATATGATGAAAGAGGATAAAAGAATAATTGCAGTAAAAGGAGCAATATGGACTGATTGGTGTTTGAAATTCATAGCAAATATGGACAATGATGGAGGTTTAGAACTGATATGTATGTAAGAATAAAAGATGGTGTGTTTGAGTTGGTTGACACATATTATATGTGTGTTGATGGTGTGGAAACCTATATGTATGATAATAATGGTAGAGGTGTTGAGATAAGGGGTAGTCAAATTCTAAAACAATCCGAAAACCTAGAAGAATTATGTGATGGATTTTACAATGAAATTGAAGATTATGAATTTAGTCCTGCAAAAATCTTCTCAACTTTTGATAAAGCAAAGGCACAATGTGATTTATATAAGTCTGTAGGTAAGAATGTAAGATTAGTTGGATTTATTAAGACTGACAACTGTCTAAAATTTGTTGCTAAAATGAATGATGAAGGAGACTTAGAGTTACTATGAGTAGATATGTAATATCAAAAGATGGGGCAATATATGATTTAAAAAGCAAAGAAATATCATCTATTGAACAAAAAGATTGTTGGGTCAATATATTTTATTACGATAGAGAAAAAGGTCAATATTTAGAATGGGATGATAATGGTGGTCGCTCTATGGATACCATTTATAAAACTGAAATCTTAAAACAATCAGAAAACCTAGAAGAATTGTGCGATGAATTTGTATGCGAATGGTTTGATAAAGAGGTAAATAGATATAGACACATATATTGTCGTTTTAAAATAGGACAAAGTAAAGAATTGTATAGAAAAGATATATCTTTACCCCCTGATGTTGATTTCGAAATATATGCAGGAATTTGGGTTAATGACAAAGGGCTTACTTATGTGGCAAAGATGGATAATGATGGAAAGTTGGTGTTGGTATGAAAAAGAAAATGAGAGATTTAACTAATAAAGAAATGGAAAAAGTATGTGATAAAAACCACAAAAAATATGGTACCTGTTATGATTGTCCTTTGCAATTAGAAGAGGGAAGTTATTGTTTTAAATGCTTAGATTTAGATAGAGAAATAGAGGTAGATGAAGAATGATAGAAGTACCAATTTGGGTTTTTATAATGATAATGGTTGGATTTAGTTTATTTATGGCTCTTATGATTTTTGGAGTTATTCAACTTATCCACGATAAACTAATAGATTTTGTTAAGTGGAAAACAAATTATAATAAGTATAAAGAATTTTGGGATGAAAATGAAGATTTGAGGTAGGATAGTATGAAACCAGTAGAATTTAGAATAGATGATGAAAATAAAATGATATTTTTCTATGAAGATGGGCATACTGAAATAATCTATTTACCAACTGAAGATGGAATGGAACAAGGTATTCCTAGCGGATTAGAAAGACATAAGTATTACTCAATAGATGAAGTAGAATTTAAGTGTTAAAGATAATTTATGGGGTGAAGAAATATGACTAAGAAATACATTGACTGGGATAAATTAGAGCAAGCCAAAGTAGATGGGGTAGCATATGAAGAGGAACTTACTAATAGAAATACTCTGGATAGTGAGATTAGCAAACTAGAAAATGAACTAGTGACTTTAAAAGACAAGAAGAAGAATGAGCCTGAAGAACCTAAGTCCTTTGAAGAGTTTGCAATATTGAGTGCTATCCTATTAAGGGGATATGGTGAACCTGAGATAACTGAGGCAAGAATAACTAATGTTACTGAAGATGCTTTAGTAGTTAAAGTTAAAACTGGGTATAGTTACTATGATTATGTTAAAATAGTTGTACCAATTAAGGAGTTAGAGACTAATCAATTTTATTTTGATAACAACACTTGTACTTTTATTTGTGATAGAGTAACAAATTATAGTGGATTTAAGACTATAATTGATGCAATATTTAAAGTTGAGAAAGCACAAAAAGTAAAGAGACTTGATTGGGTAAATAATGAAATTAAAAAAGGTGAGCAAGAACGTGAAGCCTTAGAAAAGGAGATTGCTCAATATGATAATATTCCACTTAACAAGGTAGAGAAAATGATAAATAAGGTGTCTTTTGCTACTGGATGGGGTTCATATGATTTTGATACTAAGACTAACTTCATAGATAATCTACCAAGAGTATATAAAATTTAGGAGAATAAAGGAGAAATTATAAGAATGATTAGATTTAATAATGATACAAGAACAAGATATAGTCAATATTTGATAGTTGGGTTTTGTGTAATTAGTGATACCAAACTTATACTATATCTTGACCATAATAAAGAATACATACTTAATTATGTAGACACTGAGACAATGAATAAAGATATTGAACTGCTAGACAAAATTTTAATTACTGAAAGTATGGAGGATGCTGCATCTAGGCTTGAAAAAGAACCTGAGTATTTTGAAGAAAACTGTTAAGTATAAGGAGGTTGAATAACTTGGGATTATTTGGTAAAAAGAAAAAGAAAGAAGAGGTAGTTGAACCGTTGAAACTTGTAACTAAGGTAGATGAAAAAGGTATTGTATATTATAAATGCCCATCGTGTTCAACAACATTATTTCAACAGTACTATTTATCTAAGGATTTACCACAAGTAACTGAGTGCCCATACTGTGGTCAAAAAGTAAAAGTTTAAGGAGGATAACTATGCAAAATAAATTAAGAGATTTAGGGTATCATAATAAGTGCAATACTAAGGAACTTGTTTGGAATGTAATTGAGATAGATATGAATAGTGATGGAGTAGTATACACAAATCTATTAGAGAAAAATGGCTACATTTGGAATGAAGCAAAGGACTTACTTAAGGAGTCCAAGGGCACTATTTCATTTGAAGAATTTGAAACTAAGATAGATAAGTCACTAATGTATATGTATTGGTCAAGATACGAATATGAACACGTTATCACAACTTTCCCACCTCATACAACTTTAAAAGGCATAGAGGAAATACTTAAAGAGCGTGATGAAAAGATTAAGTTGTATGATAAGTGTAGATTTGTTCAAGTGCCACTTGATGTTGCTGAAAAGGTTGATGTGTATATGCAAGTACAACTAAATTGGACTGCATTTATTACTTATCTATGGGAGAATAGAGAGAAGATTTATAAGCCTAGAAAACCTAAGGTGGTGGATTAGTTGACTGCTTATCCTATTTGGCAAATAAAATTTTGTACACAAGAGGCTTTAGTTGACACTTGTAAAGTAGGAATGGGGAAAACCTACATATACTTTGTTGCTGATAGAAACCATAAGGACTTATATTCTTTTGATGGTAAGTGGGTTAGAGAGCATTGCAAAGTAACATCAAATGGAAAGATATATTGCTTTTGTGTACCAGTAAATGCACTTGTTAATGAGGGTGAGTTACCAAGTGAGTTAGAAAAGCAAAGGGAGATTGAGTATGCTAAGTTTAAGGCATACCAAGAAAAGATGAAGGTGAAAAAGTAGTGAAAAACTTTTCACTTTTTATCTATGTTTTAAAAGGCTAAATTAGAGTACCCATTGTATCTTTGGGTAGCAAAGGAGTAAAGTATGAAAGTAATTAAAAGAGATGGTAGTAGAGTCTTATTTGATAAGAACAAGATTATCATCGCATTGCAAAATGCAAACAATGAAATTGATGCAAAGTCAAGGATTAGTCAAGAGGAGGTTGAGTTAGTTGCCAACAAGATTGAGCAGTATTGTAAAAGTAAGCGTAAGAGTCAAACTATAGAAACTATCCAAGATAGAGTAGAACTAGAACTTATGAATATTGGAGCATTTGAATTAGCAAAGCATTATATTGAGTATAGATATTCTCATAAACTGTTAAGAGATGCTTATACAACCCTAATGGAAGGTGTTGAACAAAAGTTAGGTGCTAAGAATATTCAAAATCAAAATGCAAACCTAGATGAGAGTTCATTTGGTGGTAGGGCTGGTGAAGCAAGTTCATTTGTAAATAAGCAATTTGCACTAAACTATTGTATGAGTGAAATGGCAAGAAATAATCATTTAAACAATGAGATATATATTCACGACTTAGATAGTTATGCAACTGGACAACATAATTGTTTATCAATCCCATTTGATAAGTTATTAAATGAAGGATTTAAAACAAGACAAGTAGATATTAGACCAGCAGGCTCATTAGATACTGCAATGCAATTAGTAGCAGTAATATTCCAATTACAAAGTCTACAACAATTTGGTGGAGTAAGTGCTACACATTTAGACTGGACAATGGTACCATTTGTAAGAAAATCATTCTTTAAGCACTATAAAGATGGTATGACTTATATTGAAAACTCAACTGAGCAAGTAGGTACTAAAGAAACATCAATTGATAGTGAAATATATACAAAAAATAAAAAAGTGTACGATTATGCTATGGCAATGTTAGAAAGAGAGTGTCATCAAGGGGTAGAGGCACTGTACCATAATTTAAACAGTTTACAGTCGCGGAGTGGTAATCAACTACCATTCTCAAGTATAAACTATGGTACTTGTACACTTCCTGAAGGAAGATTAGTAATAAAAGAATTACTAACTGTAAGTATTGAAGGATTAGGTCCTAATCATCAAACAAGTATTTTCCCTTGTAGTATTTTCCAAGTTATGAGTGGAGTTAATAAAGAAAAAGGAACTCCTAATTATGATTTGTTTAGACTAGCATTAAAGTCTACATCATTAAGACTTTATCCAAATTATGCTAATGTGGATTGGAGTGGCAATGCAGGGTATGATAGAAATGACCCTAAGACTTATTTTTCAACGATGGGATGTCGTACTGCCAACGGAAGTGATATAAATGCTGAAGAAGGAACTAATCCACAAACTAAGGATGGTCGTGGAAACATCTGCCCAACGACAATCATATTACCTACATTAGCAATGGAAAGTGGTAGAGATGTAGAAAAGTTTATGGCTTTATTGGATAAAAAAATCGCCGAAGCAAAAGATATGCTAATTGAACGCTTCGAATGGATATGCTCTCAATCACCTAATTCTGCTAAGTTTATGTGGAACAATGGTACAATGTTAGGCTACCACAAAGAAGAAGGTATTAGAAGTGCATTAAAGCACGGAACATTAGCCATAGGTCAATTAGGTCTTGCTGAGACATTACAATTACTTATTGGTAAAGACCATACAACTGAAGATGGTATGAAACTTGCTAAGAGAATTGAGCAATTATTCAAGGATAGATGTGCTCAGTTTAAGAAAGAGTATAAATTAAATTTTGGGGTTTACTATACACCTGCAGAAAATCTATGCCTTACTGCAATGAATAAGTTTAAAGAGAAATATGGTGTAATTCCTAATGTAAGTGATAGAAAATACTTTACTAATTCAATGCACGTTCCAGTATGGCATAAAATGAACGCTTTTGATAAGATTGATATTGAAAGTCAACTAACTGGTTATTCAAGTGCTGGTTGCATCACCTATGTTGAATTAGATGGTAGTGCATTACATAACATAGATGCACTTGAGAAGATTGTTGTATATGCAATGGATAAGGATGTTCCATATTTTGCTTTGAACACAAAACAAGATATGTGTGCTGATTGTGGTTATCAAGGTGAGGTTATGGATATATGTCCTAAATGTGGCTCAACAAATATAAAGAAATTGCGTAGAGTTACAGGATATTTAACGGGTTCATACAAGGAAGCATTTAATGAGGGTAAACAACAAGAAACTGAGCAACGTGTTTCTCATACAGGTGTGTCCATAGAATAGGGGTTGTATTATGAAATATTTAAACATACTAGATTGTGATATTGTTGATGGAAATGGTATTAGAGTAGCCTTATTTGTAAGTGGATGCTCTCATCATTGTAAAGGCTGTCACAATCCTGAGAGTTGGGATGCTTTTAATGGTAAAGAGTTTACTCAAGAAACAGTAGATAAATTATTAACCTTATTAGATAGAGATTATGTTGATGGAATTACTCTTACTGGTGGTGACCCACTTATGCTAGGTAATAGATATGAGATAACAAAACTATGTAAGTTATTAAAAGAGAAATTCCCTAATAAATCAATTTGGTTATATACTGGATATGAGTTTGAAGAAATTGAAGCATTAGAGGTTTTACACTATGTAGATGTTTTAGTAGACGGTCCATTTAAACTAGATTTAAGAGACATTTCTTTGGCTTTTAAAGGTTCATCCAACCAAAGAGTCATTGATGTACAAAAAACGCTAAAAAACGGAAATATAGTGCTTTATAATTGATTGTATAAAAAGAGTAGGTAAGAAAAAACTTACTCTTTTTATATTTTTATGGTTGACTTTTTGTAAAAAAGGCTTATAATAGATAATGTAGATAGGCGAGTTGCCCTTCCCACCCAGTCGAGAAGGATGGTAAGTGATGGCTAGAGTTAAAGTCTAAATATAACAAATAAGGAGAAAGAAATATGAGAACTTGGAAATTTGAAGTAAATCACCATTACATTGTTGTTAATTACTATGATAGATTTAATAATTATAGTGTATCTTTAAGAACTACAACTGGTTGGGAAGCAGATTTTAAATCTTACAAGAATAAGGGTGCAGTTAATAGATATCTTAAGTCTTGGGGATTAGAGGAAAGAATTTAATTATATAAGGAGAACTAATATGAAGATTGAACAAATTTTAGAAATCATTTTAGATTTATCTCGTAGTCAAGGTTTTTATGGTAGACTATATGAAGAACTAATTACACTTAAAGAAGAGTGTACACCTGCTTGGAATGTTGTGGTAGAAACATTAGAGGCACAAGATTTCAAAGAGCCATTAGACTTAATTTTATATCTTGAGCAGTAATGGAGGTGACTTATATGTTTGGAGATATTATGTTTAGACAATACTTTTTTGGTTTTAAGAACTATTGTGAAACTGGGGATGTGCTTTCTAAAGAGGAGCGATTACTTGTAGACTTTTGGAATTATCTAGGTGCTAATACAAAGTTTAAAAATATTACTTTAAACTGTGACTTTGAGAGTGTTACATTTGAAAGCAAGAATAGAAAATTTATGTTAGAACTAACTGATGATGAAGAGTATAATTTAACCTACATTCACCATTGTGAAAATAAGTATGATAAGAGTGCTGGTGTACTTACTGGTGACTTTTACACTTTAAGAAATTGGTTTAAGAAAAGAAATTATTTGAAATAAGGTGCTATTATGATAGAGGAATATAAGTTAGATTGGTTAGAAAAAAGGTGTAAAAAGCAGTTAAATATTTTCAATAATGATGGCAAGGTTGTGCTATCAAGTGAGGACTGTGAAATCATACTTGAACTTATCCAAAAGTATAAGGAGACTAAGAAGAATGACTAAAGAGCAAGAAGTAGTAGAAAAGTTATTATCCTTTGCTTTTGCTATGAGTGAAAATATGATAGGATTAACAAAAGGCAATTATGATGAAAAAACTTTTGTCAAAAAGACCTATGAGTATTTACAAAAATACACTGTAGACCGTAATGAGCAAAAAACAATCAAACAAGCCCTTAATCGTTTAGAGGAGATGGATACTGCTAATCCTAATGATGTATTAGAATGTTTAGAATACTTATATAGCAATCCTGAGGATTATAGAAGTAATGATAGAGCAAAAGATTATAATACTGTTAAGAACTACCTATTAAAGGCACAAGAAGAACATAGGGCTTTAGAGACATTAAAGAAAAATAGAATTGATATAGAAAGTTTTTATACAACGTTTATTGAGAATGATTATAATTATCAGTTCTATGAAATAAGTTATGGTACTTATGGTAAGTATAAACTTACTGAAGAGGAATTTAATTCAGTAAAGGAGACACTAGAATGATAACAGTAAAAAGACTAAAAGAAATCATAAAAGATATGCCTGATGACCTAGAAATTTATATTAGAAATTCTCGTAATCCTTTGGGTACTGTTGGTGAACTAGAGAATGTGGAGAAAACATTTTATGGTTTCTTTGGAGAAGATATTCCTTGCCTAGTATTGAATACTCAATACACACCAAAAGAACTTAAATGGGTTGATGGCAAAGAATATGAAGAGTTTGTTGACTATGAAGAAAATGATGGTAAATATCATTGAAAGAGGTGCTAGAATGAACGAAAAACAAATAGATGATTATATTGATAGTATGGAAGAAAAAAATGCAATATATGTTGAAAGTGAATTGGATTATGCTAGTAAATGCCATAATTTAGAAGAGCAAATTGGTTGTCCGTTAGAGGTAATAATTAAGGCTCAAGTATGTGGTTTTTATGGGGAAACAAAAGAAGAGGAATTTTGCTTCTATAATCCTGTAGAAGATTTTATAATTATTGACTTCAGATTAGGTAGAATACAAGTTGCTTTATCAATGGACTTTTATAATGTAATTACTTTTTATTTAAGTGATTATAAAAAGACTTGGTTTTTGAGAAAGGACAAGAGTGAATAATATGAGTAGACAAACTACAAAAGTAAAGAATACTGAAGATTATATAAGACTAGCAACAAGAGATAAACAACAGTTTATCAATAAGTTAGGTAGATTAGAGGATTTAGAAGAACAAATTGGTTGCCCATTAGAGGTATTTGTAAAATTAACATTAGGACAAAAAATTTGGGTAGAAGTCGATGGAATGAAATGCTATGAAGGAAATCATTATGCTGAAATTGACACTTCCTTTGATGTTGATGAAGATGATTGGGGAGAAACAGAATTTTGGGCTTGGTATAGTAGTTATTTAGGTGATTACACAAAAGCGTCTGACCACGTTATTCTAAAAGTAAAAGATTATAAAAAGACTTGGTGGTTAAAAGAGGATAAGAGTGAGTAGAATATGTATTATGAAGATTTATATGATGAATTTTATGATGAGTCAGTAAACTCAGAATTAGATGAGTTTGTAGATGCTCTTAAGACAAGGGCAAAGAAAGAATTTATTGATAGACTTAATGCTCTTGAAAAAGAAAATAAAGAGTTGCAAGAAATTAAAGCAAATTATGATGCTAAGATTAGGCAACTTGAAAATAAGTACAATAGTAAAACATTGGAACTAGAACGAGAATATCAAGAAAAGGAACGTAAATTATATAGAAGACCTATTGATGAGATATTCCCACTTGTGTCTAAGACATACTATTCACCAACAACAAATTATACCTATGTGCCTAAGTGTGATAAGTGCAATGATGATAGAGAATTTGTTTATGTTGACCCATTAGGTGAAACACATAAATTTAGTTGTTCTTGTAATACTAAGAAGTTTTCTGGATATACAATTAAAGAAGAGTCAGTGAAATTCATTAAGGAAATCTCTATTAGGAACGGTATACCTTGTTTGTGGGTAACTTTTAATGTTCCTCGTGATGACAATTATATTATTGGTAATTTCTTTGATAAGGATAAAATAATTTCTAGTGATGACCTAGATAGACTTATTTCAGAATATTCTCAAAAATCTACAATTTCAATGTATGAGCCTGCTGACTATTATTTTGAAACTAAAGAGGACTGTGAGAAATTTATTGAGTTTTTAAATAATAATCTAAACAAAGTTAAAAGATAGGAGTAAATTATGAAACCAAAATTACTTTTATATTGCACTAAGGCAAAACCATATTTACTGCATATGCCAAAAGATAATGAAGAATTTAAAAAAGGGATTGAGTTTAGTCTAACTGATGGAAAAGAATTTGCACAAGCGTGTATTGATGTAAACAACTATAAACTTAATGGCAAAATCGTAGCTGAATGCGACTTTGAGGTTGAGGAAATAAAATGGGAAGATTTCCCAAAATATACTAATGATGGCAAGGTAGAAACTTTTTATATGTATGCTACTTGGAAATGTCCACAAGATTATATTTTAGAACATAGTTGTTTAACATTTGAACAACTAGATAATTATCTAGGTGGAAATAATGGATATGCAATCCATATTAAGAACTTACATATATTTGATGAACCAAAGGAATTAAGTGAGTATTATTCAAAACCAAAGAAAATGAATACATTTGATTGGTATGAGGAAAAAGGCTATACTTATGTATCCATAAGTATTGATAAAGCACCACAAAATATGATGAAATGTATTGATGTTGAAGATAATGAATATATCCTAATTTCAATCCAATCACAATGGTTGTGTAAAATCCTAAATGGCAATAAAACAGTCGAGGTTAGAAAGAGAGTCTTAAAGGAGATGTTATAATTATGGTTAAGAAAAAGCAAGAAGAACTAGAGAAAAAGATTAAGAAGTTAACTGATGAACTAAATAAATTAAAAGAGTCTGAGTTTTATTACAATGTTGGTGATATTGTTATGCTAAAGGAGAATAAGTTACGAGTTAAGGTACTCAGTCAATTTATTAAGGATGGTAGAAAAACGTATAAAGTGTCATATGCTCATCAAAAAAACTGTGAGGATTATGGTTTCTATGCATTTGAAGAAGAATTACAAGAAGAACCCTATGACTATAGTGCTGTAATATTTAATGAGTACATTGAATTACTTATGAAGTATAAGAACTTAGTAAATGCTCTTCGTAGAAGGGATGAATAAAGAATGATAGAGATTGTAATTTGTTTAATTATATGGTTTTGGGGTCTTACTCCATTATGGCTAAATATAGTCTTAAGTGTGCTACTATTCATTAGATTTTCGTGGAGAGTAACACTTACCATTACTAAGGTGTTTAGATTTAATAATGAACTTGATGAAAGAGGTAAAAAATATGAATGATGAAGAATTTAAAAAATTAGAGAAAAGATATTATGATGAAGTAAATCATAGAGAAACTATAACTAGGATGAAGAATAGACTAGCCAATGTCAATGAGATGCTAGAGGTTCTTACTAATGATAATCCATATACAACCATCTCTGAAGTGGAACTATGCTTAACCACAGTAACATCAATTGATGGTAATTGTGGTGGTTATCCTAATAGTTATCAAGTAAAATTATCTGAGGAGTTAGCAATTAAACTGCTTACAAAAATTAAGGAAGAGTTGAAAACTGAGATTGATAATGAAGTTAATAGGGGGTAATATTATATGCCTAGTTGGTTATGGTGGTTTTTAGAACCTTTTACAATTGAACAGTATAAACTAACTGCATTTGATACCTTTAGAGCAATGCTATTTATTTTTATTTGTATTGCAATACTTTTTATTTTATGGCTTGGTATTTATTGCATTTATGATAAAGTAGGTAGATTTAAAAGAATTGTACAAAATAGAAAAAAGAAGTTGCAAAAATAAAATACTTAGATATAATTATTATGTGCATAAAGGAGTTTGGTTATGTTAGATAATGTTAGAACTATATTTGAGCAAAGTGCAAATAGAATACCTAATTGGAGAACGTGTACTAAATTAGAGTTAGCAAGAGGGTATGTAGAGAATGAAGATAATGAGGAACTTAGGGATGCCTATTTCGCTGCACTTGCATTAAGATACTGGTATAGAATACCAATTTTATATAAAGATAGTATGTATATAATTAGGAACATACACCTAGATGAGGATGATATTGGAGATTGGTTCTTTGAGGCACTTCAAAAGGTTTTAGCAATGCGTTCATTTATGGATAGCACTAAGATGACTTATGTTGAGGCTGGAAGTGAAGATAAGTTCTTAAATAGATGTGTATACACTGCAATAGACAATGTTAGGAAAAACTGGTTCCAGTATTATAATTATAAGAAACGTGGTGGAAACCTATATAATGAGTCACTAGATGCTTATGAAGAGAAGATGGGTGAAATGCCACTTGAGAATAGTGAGTCAAAATATTCAAAGATAGATAAGTTAATAAGTTCATTACTACAAGATACTAAGATATTTGAAGCACTTGTGGTATATACAATAGTGTATGATAACTGTTTTGTAATAAGAGAGATAGATGGAAAAGAACAATCAGTTTTTAGTAGTAATTTATTATTGACTAGAATTACTACTTTGCCTGATGATAAAATAGAAGTATTCTTAAAAGAGTATGGTAATGATAAGATAGATACTTATGATATTATTAAATATCAGTTATATTCATTATCGTGGAAGCAAATATTACTTAAAAATGCAATTAACTACTTAAGGTCAAGAGGGGAGTTGCAAGATATATGCTTTTAGATATGTTATCCAGTGATGAATATATTAACTTTAATAAGAAACTAGCCCATATTTTAGGATTAGAGGATGCAATATATGTACAACAACTACTAACCATAAATAAAAAGGCTATGCGAAAAGATAAGTTAGTGAATGGTGACTTTATTAAGATTGATAGAAACTATATCTATGAGCAAACAACACTAACTATTGAGAAGCAAATAAAGATTGATATTAACTTACAAAAGCACGGAGTAATTGAAAAGGACTTTGATGATAATGACTTAATTAAGTTAGATACAAACAAACTTGCTACTATTCTTACTAGTGATAATGATACTATGTATGAGGAACTTCAAAAGATAACTACAAAGCAAATTAGGGTAGATAAGAATACAAAGCAAAATGCAATGCAATCTAAATTATACAACTATGTAAATACTGGTAATGAAAGTTTGAATGATAGTTTGTATGGTTGGATTAACAGTTGTGTAAAGGGTAAGGGTGTTTACTTAAATAAACAACTTGTAGAAAAGTTCCAAAAAGACTTATATGCTTATTGTAAAGGTAATTTAGAGATTGGACTAGAGATAGTTAATATAGCAACAATGTATAGTTATAGAGACTGCTCTTGGGCAATCAGGATATATGAAAGAGATGTAAAAGAGAAACAACCAAAGGATACTGCAACAAAGGAAACACTATTAAATAAAGTTTTTTAAAAAATTTGCGATTTTTAGTGTTAAAAAATGGCATCCTTACTTGTATAGTATCTTGAAAGGAAAATTCAATAATGAACGAAAAATGTTGGTTAAAAGAGCACTGCAACAAGATTGACTGTGATAGATTTTGTAAGAAGTTCTATAAGGTTAATTTCTTATATGATATGTCCTTGATACCATATAATCGTAGAAAGCACACAAACCTATATATAGACAATGATGGTAGTGATGAAAGAGAATTTGAGACATTATCTAAGATTGAAGGTAATATTTTAGATTTTATCAATAATGGGGATAATTTATTCCTATTCTCATCTAATATGGGTAATGGAAAAACTGAATGGTCTTTAAGACTTGCTGAAAGATTTATCAGTAAGATATGGGCTACCTCGGATTTAACTTGTAGAGTACTATTCATCAGTGTGCCTCGATTTCTATTGGAATTAAAGGATAATATAGCAAACAAGTCGGAGTATGTTGAGCATATCAAAAAATATGTAACAACTTGTGACTTAGTTATATGGGATGATATTGCCACAAAATTAGGAACTGAATTTGAACTATCACATTTATTAAGCATCATTGATACAAGAGTCAATAATGGAAAATCAAATATATACACATCTAATGTTAGTGGAGTAGAATTAAGTAAAGCACTTGGAGATAGATTATATTCTCGTATTGTTAACTACTCTACCTATGTATTAGAGTTTAAAGGAAAAGACAAAAGAGGAATTAAGTAGGGGGTGATAAAGTGGTACAGTTACAAGTACTAAATAAGATACTTGGTAGTAAAGATATGTCTATTATTATTGAGAATAATTTAGATAAATCATTCTTTACTGAATTTCCAAATGAATTTACATTTATTTACAATCATTATACTACCTATGGAATTGTTCCTGATGTAGAAACATTTGTAAGTAATTTTAAGGAGTTTAAGATACTAGATGTTCACGAAGATGATAGTTACCTATTAGAAGAACTATATAAGGAAAAGAACACTAGAGACTTAGCCTATAGTTTTAATATTGTAAGAAAGTTAATCAATGAAAGAAAATATGATGAAGCACTTGAACAGTTTAAGAAAGCAAGTGAAACAATCAAGCAAGATAGAGTAATAAAACCAGTAGATATTTTTAGGGATTTAGGTAGATATGATGAGTACCTAGATAAATCAACTAACTTTGGTAAATACTTTATTAAAACTGGATTTGATGAATTAGATGCAATTATTGGTGGTTGGGATAGACAAGAAGAACTAGCAACAATTATAGCAAGGTCAGGTAGAGGTAAGTCTTGGACATTGTTAAGGAGTGCAGTTGCAGCGACTCAACAAGGATTAAATGTCGGATTATATAGTGGTGAAATGTCACTATCTAAAGTAGGATATAGAGCCGATACATTATTAGGTCATATCAATAACTCATCACTTATCCACGGTAATGAAAATATAAAGGTTGAGTATAAGGATTATTTAGATAAAATCCCATCACTTATTGGTAAAGGCTCATTAAAGGTTTTAACACCTCAAATGATAAATGGTCCTGCAGGAGTAAGTGCCTTAAGAACTTTTGTAGAAAAAGAGAAGTTGGATATATTATTTATAGACCAACACTCCTTACTAGAAGATGATAGAAAGGCAAAAACTCCAGTAGAAAAAGCATCCAATATATCCAAGGATTTAAAGATGCTACAAGTTCTTGAAAAGATACCAATTATAAGTGTATCTCAAATGAATAGAACTAAGAATGAAGATGACAGTGAATTGATTGACTTGTCTCAAATTGCACAAGCCGATAGAATTGGACAAGATAGTACTCTTGTACTGGGTATCATTAGAGATAAGAATGACCCAAATATTATGAAATTACAAATTGTTAAGTCACGAGATGGTGGTCAAGTAGGAAAGTTACTTAATTACTATACTGACCTAAATTTAGGTACAATGCAATATATTGAGGTTGAAGGTGATACACCTACATCACAACAAGATATTGAGGACTTAAATGCTCGTTATGGAGATGATGTATTCTAATGGACTTAATTATAGGAAATTATATTATAGATGAGCCAATATTAAATATCTTAAATCAATGCAAACAAGAGTTGACAAATGGAAAATTAAGTTGTATAATAGATAAGGGCACTTGGGTATCCGTACCTTGCCCATTTCATAGTGATGGTAGAGAAAGTCATAACTCTTGTGGTATTGTAAGTGACCCTAACTCAACTAAGGAGTATGGATGTTTCCATTGCTTCACTTGTGGTGAAAAAGGAACCTTAGCAAAGTTCATTGGTGGTTGCTTTGATAGTGATACTAATTTTGGTGAGAAATGGTTAATATCTCGCTTTGGTAGGCTTTTTTATGAAGATGGGTATAATTTACCACCTATCATATTAAACCCCAAAGAAAGCCCAAAAAACAAGGTCTACGAGAGTGATTTAAACGACTTGGTAGGCTATCATCCATATATGACACAGCGAAAACTAACAATGGAGGTAATAAAGCAATTTAAGATTAAGTACAATCAATCACACAAGACCATAGTATTCCCAGTATGGGATGAACGTGGCAATTATGTATTTAACACTGAGCGTAGTGTAGAAGGAAAGACCTTTTATATTCCAAAGGATGTACAAAAACCAGTATATCTACTTAACTATGTTATTGAGAAGGATATAAAAGATGTAGTTGTTGTGGAAAGTCAAATTAACGCTCTAACTTGCTATTCATATGGAATACCTGCAATAGCATTGTTTGGAACTGGAACGGACTATCAATATGAGATTTTAAACAACACATCAATATATCATTACTACTTAGCATTTGATGGTGATGAGGCAGGAAAGAAAGCAACTGCAAGGTTTATAAAGAATATTAGAAAAGATGTATTTGTAGACATAGTTAGAATACCTTTTGGTGAGGATGTAAATTCTTTGGATAAAGAAACATTCATAAGATTATTAGAAGAAAGCAAAACAAATTAAGAAAGAGAGACAACAAAAAGATTATGGCAAAATTTAGTTATGAAGAGTTTGTAAAGAAAGAAGCAGAAAGAACAACAAGTAATTTAGTGTATGCAAGTAAGTATTTAAAGGATGATGGTGACACCTTAATTGTAAGATTACCATACAAGAGTTTACAAGAGTTAGACTATGCAACAGTACACTCAGTAGTATTATCTAATGGTAATAGAAGAACTGTATCTTGCTTAAGAGGTGAACACGATAGTGTTGATGCTTGTCCACTATGCAAAGCATCCTTATCTAATGCTAATTATAAGCCTGCAAATAAGTTCTATTTAAAGGGTATTGCTTATTTAACTGATGAGACTGGCAAGACTGTACCTAGTCCATTTGTATTTGAGAGACCTGCTAAGTTCTCAGCACAAATCATTGACTTAATCAATGAATATGGTGACTTAAGTAATTTCATTTTTAAGTTAAAGAGAACTGGCAAGAAGGGTGATACTAAGACTACTTATAGTTTCATCCCAGCACTTAATGCAACAATTTATAATGAGCAAAATTATCCTAAGGATTTTAGTGAGTTAGAAAAGATTGATGTATGCAAGCGTTCCTATATGGAAAAGAGTTTTGAGGATATTACAACATTCCTAAGAACTGGTGAGTTCCCACAAGCACAAACTGAGCAAACAACTTATGCTCAACCTCAACAAACATATGCTCAACCTACACCAAGCAATCCAGTTGAGACTACACCAAATGTGACTGCTCCAGTAACTCCAGTTACACCAATGCAACCACAACAAACTTGGCAAATGCCACAACAACCACAAAATCCTACACAAGGAATGGCACAAGCCGAGGAAAATCCATTCCCTACACAAGATAGACCTAGAAGGATAGCATACTAGAATTATGAAAAAGAAGACATTTCAATCATTATGGGGAGATGAAATTGTAATTGAAGAGAATAAGGATAAGGAAATTCTTGAAAAATTAACAAAAGATAATGAATTGGATTTGTCTAAAGTTCTAAAGAATAAAAAACTATCTATTCAAACTAAATTACAATATATATTAGAAGAAGTACATAAAGTACTATATAAATTTGTAGATAATACAAATATAATTTATAAATATGAAGAACTTTGTGAGTATATTGATTTAGCAAATAAGAATGGAATTGTAGCAATAGATACGGAAACTAATAATAGTGTAGACCCATTGACTTGTAAACTAATGGGTCTATGTATCTATGTTAAAGGTAAGAAGCCTGCTTATGTACCAGTAAACCACGTTGATGTTGATACGAAGCAAAGACTAGATTTTCAATTAACTGAAAATGATATTAGAAAAGCATTACTACAATTAAAACCTAATGTTAAAGTAATTTACCATAATGCAAAGTTCGATTATCAAGTACTAAAGATGACTTGTAAAGTAAAACTACCTATTAGTTGGGATACTATGGTAGCAGCATATGTGTTTAATGAAACTGGTGACCACTCACTAAAAGGATTATATACAACCTTAATTGATAGGTCACAAAAAGATTACAATATTGAAAAGTTATTTGGTACAATACCTTATGAATTTATACCACCTGAGATTTTTGGTATTTATTCAGCCGCTGACCCATATGAGACATACTTATTATATGAATATCAAGTAGAACAATTCTCTCACAAAGAGAACGAACGATTATATAAATTATTTAGTGAAGTTGAGATGCCATTAGTAGAAGTAACTGCTGAGATGGAGTTAAATGGTGTTGAATTTGACAATGAGTATGCTAAGAGACTAAGTATTAAATACAAGCCAATTAGAGACAACCTTGAAGCACAAGTATATGATGAATTAAAGGCATATGATACTATAATTGATGAGTGGAGACATACTAAAGAAGCAAACCATAGAACATTACAAGAAAATGGTAAGTATAGTAAGTCTAAGAATGAACAATTAAGTAATCCAATTAACATTAAGTCACCTACTCAATTAGCAATATTATTATTTGATATACTAAAACTAGAAAATGGTAATCCAAATCCTGATAAAGTTCGTAGTACTGGTGAAGAAGAACTAGAATACATAGTTAAGAACTATCCTGATGTTAAATTTTGTAAAGCATTACTATCCTTTAGAGAGTTTGATAAGTTACTAACAACTTATATTGAAAAACTACCTAAGAATGTAAATGTTGATGGAAGAATACATTGTAGTTTTAACCAGTGTGGAACTGATACTGGTAGATATAGTTCTAGTGACCCGAACCTCCAAAATATTCCTTCAGGCAATAGAGAACTTAGATTATTATTTAGGGCTGATACTACAAAAGGTGAACCATATGTTATAGTTGGTGGCGATTTTTCATCCCAAGAACCAAGACTTACTGCGTTTTATAGCCAAGAACCTAAGATGTATCAAGCATTTAAAGAGGGAAAAGACTTATACTCAGTAATTGCACAAAATATCTATAATAATAAATATGAAGATAACCTAGAATTTTACCCAAAGGGTACTAAAATCACAGTCAATGGAGAAGAAGTTGTATGTGGATATAAGACCCATCAAAATAAAGCAGGTAAAGAGAGAAGAAAGCACGGAAAGACATTACTACTAGCACTTACCTATGGTATGGGTGCAAAGAGTGTTGGTGAAAGCATAAATAAGACTGAAAAAGAAGGTCAAGAACTTATGGATAATTTCTTTAGGGCTTTCCCAAAGGTTAAACAATGGATTGATTATAATGATAAGTTTGTAAAAGAGTATGAGTATGTTGAAGATTTCTATGGTCGTAGAAGACACTTAAAAGACATTAACGCTCCTCTATATACTGCGAGATACGTTGATAAGGATAAGGAAGCATTATCTAGTTTTAATCCTTATTTAATTTGTGAAAATAAAATGAGTGATGAATTAGTTAGTTGGGTGGAAAAAGCACAAACTACAAGAGGTAAAAAAGCATTTAATGAGTTAAAAGCAAAAGCACTTGAAAAGGGTATATTGTTATTCAATAACTCAATTAAGATTTCAAATGCAAAGAGACAAACAACTAACTCAAGAGTTCAAGGTGGTGCTGCAACAATCACTAAGATTGCTATGAATAATATCTATAGGGATAAAGAATTAAATTACCTAGGATTTAAGTTACTTATAACAGTACACGATGAAGTTCTTGGAGAATGTCCAAAGAGAAATGCTGAAGCAGTACAAAAACGATTAGCACAAGTAATGGTAGATAGTGCTAAACCTTACCTAGATGTACCTATGGCTTGTGACTGTTATGTTGTACCTTGTTGGTATTATGATGAACTTACTACACAAGTACAAGAAGAGGTAGAAAAACTAGTTAATGGTGATAAGGATAAGGGCATTGCACCTATCCCAAGAGATGAAGCAATAAAGAAAATTAGAGAGAAACATATTGAATTATTAGATGAACAATTTAATGAGATGTTAGGTTTATAAAAGAAAGGAAATAGATTAAAACAATGATTTTACAAGTAAAAGAATTAAAAGAAGCATCAATCAAGATTTTAGCAGCAGTTGATAATGGTGGAATTATGGATAAGATTAAGGACACCTTAGAGATTGTTACTGTAGGTAATACCTTACAGTTAAATATTACAAACAAGGAATATTATGTAAGAGTTAAGTTACCTGTTACTGAAAGTGAACCATTTAGAGCATTAGTAGATGCTAAGTTATTCTTAACTCTAGTATCTAAGATTACTACTGATACATTAGAGTTATCAACTAATCAAGTATCGTTAATTGTTAAGGCAAATGGTACTTATAAGTTACCATTCATTTATGATGGAAATTCCGTAATCACTGTTCCTGAGATTACAATTGACAATCCTACTATGGATTTCTTAATCAGTGCTGATACATTAAATTCCATTGCTACAATCAATAGTAAGGATTTAAACATTGCTAATGCAAAAAAGGATTTCCAAAGATTTTACTATGTTGATGAGCAAGGTTGCTTTACTGCATCATTTGGTGCTTGCGTAAATCAGTTTACTTTACCACAAAAGGTTGTAATGACACTAAGTGATAAGGTTGTGAAGTTATTTAAGTTATTCAAAGATGGTGAAGTTAAGTTCACTTTAGGATATGATGCTTATGGCACAAGTATGTTGACTAAGGTAAAGTTTGAGAATGATGATATTGAGATTACAAATATTACACCTACAAATGATACTATCCTAGAGAGTTTTAGAAAGCCAGTAGAGTCAATTAGAGCAAAGATTTCAAGTGTATATGATTACACTGTTACAATCAATAAGACTGATTTAGTAGAGGCACTTGCTAGACTATTATTATGTAACTATGCAATTGGTGGCTTTGAAAAGGATTTTGGTGTACTAAAGTTTGTTAATGATGGTGTAATCATTGAAACTCCAGATAGCAACAATAAGGAGTTAGTTCCTTATGTATCATTAAAGTTAGATGGTGAGTATAAGACTATGATTGATATTAAGCAATTAAAGACAACACTTGAGGCTTGTAATGAAGAGTTACTAACATTCTCATTTGGAAATAAAAAGGGTATTCTTTTAACTAGAGGATTGATTTGCAATCTATTACCTGAGGCTAATATTGAATAATGGCAGTTAATTATGGTAAGAAATTTGAGGGTAAGGTGTTAGAGGATTTAAAGTCCTCTTTCCCTGGCTCAGTTACAATAAGAATACCTGACCAACAAAGCAAATATAAGGGACAATCATCAAACATATGTGATATAGTCTCTTTTAATGATGATAGATTATTTTTAGTGGAATGTAAAACTACTCACGATACTACATTTAATTTTGCTAGGTTAACACAGTATGATGACCTACTAGAGTACAAGGATAAAAAGGGAGTATACCCAGGGGTTGTTATTTGGTTTGTAGAACTAGATTTAATCATTTGGGTAAACATAAGTGAGATAGAGAAAATGAAACTTGATGGTAAAAAATCAGTTTCTCCTAAATCCCTAGAATTAAATGATTACAAATTATATCAAGTCCCTGCTAGAAAGAAAAGAACATTCTTTAAATGTGATTTTACATTCTTAATGAGTATTACAAAGGAGGTGTAGTCTATGGCAAATAACACAATAGATTTAGATGGAATTGGAAGTCCAAATAACCCAATAGACCTAAGTGAAATAGAAAAACTTAAGGATGAGGTTGATAGTTCAATAACTCAAATAAAGCACATTAGTGATGATATTGTAAAATCTTATACATCACAGTTAGATGAACTAATGGACTATATTAAAGAGGATGTTATCTATAAGGATAATGTTCCTGACTCGATTATAGAGAGTTACTTTATGCAATTAACTAATGCAATGTATTTTATTGGTGCTAATTGTGAAGAATTAGGGCTATATGAAGATTTTGCAAAAACAAACCAAAGGATTATTTATTCCGATGGTTATCTACAAAGTCAAATTGAAGCAAAGCAACTTGGTGTAAAGTACACTATTGATGACCACAAGTTAAATGCTGAAAGTGTATCTACAAATGCCTCAGTTGTAAACTCAATATACTCAAGAAGTTTTAGAATTATTAAAGCAAAATTAGACTGTGCAAATGAAATGATTAAGACATTATCTAAGATACTAACTAAGAGAATGAATGAAAAAGATTATAGTAGTAGATTTGCAGTTGGTAATGATTATGATAATTAAGGAGATATTTAATGAGTTTAGATAGTATAACAAAAAGTATTGCTAAAGAGTATGGTATGGAAGGCATTGCAAGAATTGGAGTGCCTAGTGAAGAGGATACACCAACATTTTCTTTAGGTACACCTGGTCTTGATTTTTGTACCTATAATGCAATTCCTGAAGGTTGCTTTATTGAGTTCTCAGGTCCTGAAGGCAGTGGAAAAACTACTGGTGCATTTCTAATAGCAGCTAATTACATTAGAAAAGAAAAACTAAAACCAGTTGACCAACGTAGACATATTTTATTTGTAGATGCTGAGCATACTGCAAAGCCTAGATGGGCATTAAAATCTACTGGGTATGATATGAATGATAAGGATATTTTAACAATCTATATTTCACCCCTAGGACAATGTGCTGAAGAACAATTTGACATTGTAATTAAGTATGTCCAAAGTGGAGAAATTGGATTAGTTATCTTTGATAGTTTATCGGCTATTGCAACACAACAAGTAAATGGGGAGTCACTTACTAAAAAGGATATGGGTACACTTGCAAAGGCACTTGGTGATTTCGTAAGAAGAAGTACTGGATTATTTGCTAGATACAATACTACATTCATTGGTATCAATGGTACGATTATGAATATTAGTGGCTATGGTAATCCTGAGACTACTGGTGGTGGAACATACTGGAAGAGAGCGTGCTCATTACGATTAAAGTTTAAGCGTGGTGACTACTTTGATGAAGATGGTAATACCTTAAAGAGTACTGCCGAAAGCCCTGCAGGACACGTTATTGAAGTTGCAGTACAAAAGACTAAGTTTTGTAGATGGGATAGAAAATTAGGTAGATGTCATTTAAACTACACTAAGGGTATTGATATATTACACGACACAATTGATGTTGCGACACACTTTGGTCTAATTGATAAGAATGGTGGTTGGTATAGTTTCCTTGATATTGACACTGGTGCTTATTTAGTAGATGAAAATGGTAAGCAAATTAAAATAAATGGTATGCCTAAGGTAAAGGCATATCTAACTGAACATAAAGATGTATGGAATAAATTATATAACAAGGTATATGAATTGTTATCTAAGCAAGATGACCCTAATATTAAATCATTTGAACAAATGTTAGGTATCAATGTTGAAAAGGAATTTGACCTTGAAGATGAGAGTATTCCTAATAGAGAATTAGGTGGTGAATAGAATATGAAAAGAGAAGTATTTGAAAGTGTAATTGAATTACTATATGATGCCTATACAAGAGACTTTGCTAACCTATGCTTAGACCATAGAGTTACAACTTATGAGGTAGAGGAAGTACTAAGTGAGTTAGCACCTCTTGGATTTGAAATTAAATATAATGATGCAAAGACAAGTTCTCTAGGAGAATAATAATGAAGAATACTAACACTGATAGCACTAGATATTACAGTTCACTACAAGAAAATTATGTAGCGAAGTTATTTGATGGATATGCAAACTCTAGCAGTGGTAGTGGTAACTTTTCTAAGGGGGATGTAATTGTCAAAAATGCATCCCTTTTAGTTGAGTGTAAGACTACCTTGACTGAAAAAGAGTCCTTTTCTATAAAACGTGAGTGGTTAACTAAAAATAAGGGTGAAGCATTTGCTATGAGACTTGATAATTCTTGTTTGGCATTTAATTTTGCTCCTAATACACCTAATTACTATGTAATAGATGAGAAAATGATGAAATTTTTGGTAGAAAAACTTAAAGAGGAGGCTAAGTAATTATGGAAGTTGGAAAGATTGCCCTAGAAAAAAGATTTTTCCCCAATGATTTTTGGGAAATTGTAAAAAAGCAGTTACAAGTATTATGTGAGGCTGGATATTCTTGTACATTAACCTATCTTTCCTTGGTAGGAAGTGAGTGCGTTGAGATACAATATAGCCCATTTGAAGTAACTGACTTAAACAATGCGATTGCTACCTTTGTAACCCCTGAAGAAATGATGTATTTAGCAAAATTTAGAGAGAGTAAAGGAAACTCTAACGATATTATTAACTAGGAGGTACTATACCCTATGAAAAAGTTACTAACTAAAGTTAAAAACTTCTTTTTATGCTTAAAATACCCATTCCTAAAGGTATATAATGTATGGACTGGTAAATTTTGTGGGTATGGATTTACGGAATATGACAATCTTCCTTATGGATGGCAAGTAGCCTTTGGAAAACAGTTATTAGAAGACATAAAGAGTGCCTACAAAGAGGATAAGAAGAATAATAAACACTTAAAGTGGAAAGATGCACTACGATTTACACAAATAAAAGAAAAATATGGTGAATTATGCTTATATGCAGATGCAACTAAGAGAATTTCAAATGTTTTAAGAAAATATGAACTTTTATCTATGTGTTATTGTCCAAATTGTGGCAAGCCAGTTAGATATTGTACAAAAGGTTGGGTAGCATATTTGTGTGAAGATTGTTTTAATCAATATCTACAACAAATTAACATTAGTCCAACTGAAATTGACAAGTTTAGGGAACTAGATAGACTAACCATAGAAGATATACCTACAACAACTATCTATGAAAATGGTGAGTATAAAGAAGTAGACCTAGAAGAAAAGTATGGCATAGATTTTAAAAAATTGTGGGATTTATAAAAAATTTTAGTTGACTTTTCCTATTTTAGTGATATAATATAATTGATGATGAAAATTATTGATGTAAAATTTATGGAAAACACGAAAATTATGGAGGTAAAAACTATGGAAAACACAATTTTTGATTATCAACAAACTGAACTAGAACAAATGGTAGAGGAGTACTTCATTAAGAAGGCTAGACTTGATGAGGAGCAAAAGGCACTTAAGGAATTAAATGCTAAGATTGTAAGTGAACTTGAGAAGAATGGAGTTAAGAAGGGTGAGTATGGTGAATACAATGTAACCTTATCTTACAGTACTAAGTTCCTTTATAATGATGAACGCTCACTTATGACTAAGTTAAAGGGTGATGAAAACCTTAAGTCTTATGTAGTTGAAAGTATCAATACAACTGCATTAAATAAGACCTTAAAGGAAAGCCCATCATTAGCAACTGATTTAAAGGATTTCTACACTACTCGTGTTGATACCTCATTAAAGATTGCCAAGAAATAGTATCACCAACAATTAAAGCCAACCAACAATATTTGCCTTTAATTAGGTTTTACTTTGTGGGTTGGCTTATTTATCGTATTAAATATAAAAATGCAAGGAAAGGTCAATAAATAGGGTTATATGGAAAATAGAGACTATACAACAAGAGATACAATATTAAACATACTAAAAACTAATATTAAGGATGAAAAGGATTATAACGACTTATCAACTTGGTTATTATCGAGTGGATATTTTGATGCACCTTATACATCGGAGTACCAGTATTCTTATGATGGTGGTCTAGCACAGTACAGTTTAGATGTGTATAATAATCTATGCACATTAGTAAAGGACTACACTACTGAGAATGAAATTGATAATACAACCTTAGCCCTTGTAGGATTATTACATTTAGTATCTAAGCATAGTTACTATGAGCCTTGTGTGAATAATGTAAAGGTATATACTCCATATGGTGATAAGTATGATGAAGTTGGTAACTATACTTGGTATGCAAGTAAATCCTATAGAATAAAAGATGCAAGCAAACGAGATGCAATTGGTTCATTGGGTATAATGTCCTATATGATACTAAGTCGATTTGTACCTCTTTCGGAACAAGGGATTATGACACTAATGTATTACAACTATACTGAGAACACTAAGGATATTTATACATTGATTAGAAGATACCCTTTAATTGCATTACTTAATTGTGCAATAACATTAACCTTAAATGTTACCTATAGGGGTGAGTAAATGTCCACACAGTTAGAGAATGAATTAGCAAAAACAAGTGCAATAAAATTAAATGATACTTGTTATAAGATTGAACAAAATAAATCTATAAGAGTTGATGTTAGTAAGTGTTACTTAGTAGAATTAAAAGATACATTGTACAAGAAAGATACTGTTATAGCAATTAACTGGAATAGAGGTATTGTGCCTAAGTGTAGATACTATATTGTAGATGTGCTTAATAAGGTATCAAGTATGATTAAGGTTAATGGAGTTGGATATAATACTGACCCATCTAAAATTGAAGATAACTTTCAGGGGTGGTTTCCATTAACTGAAATAAAGATAATTAGTGAAATGTAGGTGATATTAGATGGCAATGTCATTAGCAGTTAAATATAGACCAAAGACATTAGATGAAATGGTCTCACAAAAATCAGTTGTAGAGATATTAAAGAGACAATTAGAACTTAAGTCAATATCCAATTGTTATTTATTTACTGGTCCAAGTGGGACTGGTAAGACAACTGTAGCAAGAGCATTTTCTAATGCTATCAATAATAATCTAGGTTCCCCAATAGAGATTGATGCTGCATCCAATAGTGGAGTTGACAATGTTAGGGATATTATTGAAGATGCTCATAATAGAACTATGGATGGGTCGGAGTACAAAGTATTCATTATTGATGAGTGCCACTCATTAAGTTCACAAAGTTGGCAAGCATTATTAAAGACACTCGAAGAATGTCCTAAGTACACTATTTTTATGTTTTGCACAACTGACCCACAAAAGATACCACAAACAATTTTAAATCGTGTAATGCGATTTAATTTAACTAAAATACCTACGGATATGATTAGGGATAGATTAGATTACATTTGTAAGTGTGAGGGATTTACAAATTATCAAGAGTCTATTGACTACATTTCCAAGTTAGCCAATGGTGGTATGAGAGATGCAATTGTAATGCTAGAAAAGGTAAGTTTTAATTCAACTGTATTCTCTATGCAAACAACTTTAGATACACTAGGTAATTTCTCATATGAGAATAATTTTAAACTAACTAATGCTATTATTGATGGTAATGCTGAAACAATCATAACAATTATTGAGGACTTGTTTAATAGTGGTAATGATTTAAGACTATTCTTAGATACATATATTGAATTTGTCTTAGACTTATTTAAGTATTTAAAGTTCAAGACATTAACCATAACAAAGATACCGCAAATGTATTTGAATGATGTAAACTATACAGTAGGTATTGAGAACGGAGATATGTATTTTTCAAAACTATTAAATGAATTATTAGAGTTAAAATATAATTCAAAGTATGATGGAAATCTCAAGTCTACATTAGAGGTTAAATTTATTGCATACAGTAGGGGGATGTTTAAATGTTACTCGAAGGACAACCACGCTTAAGCAGTATTTTTGAAAATATGACATTACAAATGTTACCACAAGCATTTATCTTACAGGGTACATTTGGATGTGGAAAACATATGCTAAGTAAAAATATAGCAACTAAATTTAACTTAGAACTAATCGACATTACGGATAGTTTAGTTAGTGATACATTAGACTTATTAGCAAATAGACCGCTTCCAACATTATATGTTATAGATACTTTAAAACTTAATGAGAAGAAACAAAATGCTATGTTAAAGTTTGTAGAGGAATATAAACAAAATGGATGGGTTTGTCTATTAGTTGAAAATAGAGAAATGTTACTACCTACTATATTAAATAGATGTGTTACATATACCTTCGATAGGTATTCAAAAGATTACTTAAAGCCTTTTGTTGAATTTGCTATAGATAGCGATAATAGAGAACTTGTATTGTCACTAGTAGATACTGTAGGTAAAGTAAATCTATTCATTGGACAAGATATTAAAGCAATCTTCGAACTATGTGATAAAGTAATCCACAAGATTAAAACTGCAAACTTATCTAATGCACTATCTATAACTGATAAATTTAATTTTGATGATAATTATGATAAAATAAATATACAAGTATTTTTTCTTATAATGGTTCATATGCTAAAAGAATTATGTATACAAGATAGTAGTTATTTATCATTATATGATATTACTAATACATACTCAAATAGATTAAATATGGGTACACTTAAGAAAAAAGATTTAATCAATAACTATTTAATAAATCTTTGGGGGTAGAGAATGAAAGTAGATAAAAAATGGTACCCTGGTGCTACAACAATTGTAGGTCAAGTTGACAAGCCATTTTTAGTTAAATGGGCGAATAGTCTAGGACTTGATGGAAAAGATTATGATACTGAAGTAAATCACTCAGCAAGGATAGGAGAACTTATCCATAGGATAATACAATCTCACCTTTTAAAGCAAGAAATTGAGATACCCCAAGAATATAGTGATGAAGACTTAGAAACTGCAGAAAAAGCCTTTTATCGTTATTTAGAATGGGAAAAAGAACATACCATAACGGATATAGAAATTGAGAAGGAACTATTTAGTGAAACTTACCACTATAAGGGCTTATTAGATATTTATTGTAAGGTTGATGGCAAATGGACTATCATTGATATAAAGACAAGTAAGTCTATTGGCATTGACCAAAAAATGCAAGTAAGTGCATATGATGTTCTAGTTAGAGAAAATGAGTTACCAGTAGAACAACGAATGATTATAAATACTGGTAAGTTAGAAGACTCAGTGCTTATGGTTGAAGAAATTACTAGTAAAGATGCAGTTAGCCTATTCAATGTGTTTAAGATATTATTGGATTTATATTATGCTAGAAAAGAGATTGGGTGGAAATAATGGATATACGATTGTTTAAAGAGAATGTATTAAATAATAGTGTAAAGCCTCAAATGTATGCACTTGTATATGATGATAATAACAGTATTATTTTACAATATGTAAATCACATAGCACAATGTACAAATAATCCAATAACCTACTTAAACGAACTTGATGACCTACAAGATTTAATGTCTTTAGGGGATTATGATGATGGTGGAATATATGTCTTGCAGTTAGATAAATTAACAGATAAAATACCACGTTCATTTTATAAGTTATTTTGTTTTATTATTTGTAAAGAAGTCACCAATAATGATGACCTAGAGACAATCAAATTCCCTAAAGTAGAGACTTGGCAAATGCTTGATTATGCTAGAGTAAGTTTAAAGGGTGTAAATGAAAGAAAGATTGAATGGCTAGTAAATTTACTTGGTAATAATCAATTACGACTTGAGAATGAAATAAATAAAATAACCATCTTTCCGATGAATGAAAGAGATGCAATATTTGACTTAATAAATAATGATGGTGGATATGATGATATTACAAACCTAACAATGTTTAATTTAGTTACTGCAATATCAAAAAAGAGTAAGCAAGAAATTATAGATGTCTTAGAAGCAATTAAACTGATAGACATTGAGCCTATGGGCTTAGTCACATCATTACTTAAGCAGTTTAAATTAGCAATAGATGTTAAGATGGGTACAAAGGATTATAAGGGATTAAATATTTCACAAAAGCAATATATAGCAATTAAGAAATATAACCCATACACATCAACTGAGTTAGTAAAAGCATATAAGTTACTAACAAACATAGACTATGAGTTAAAGATTGGGTTATTACCAAATGAATATATAGTTGATTATGTAATTTGTAATATTTTATAGTTGACAAATAATAAAAATAGACATATAATAGTAGTAGATATTTTAAAATGGAGGTTTTTATGGGATTAGTAAAGTTAAATGATGTATTTGATGTAGAAGAAACTGAAGAAGAGAAGATGTATACCACAAAGGTTGGTATCCCTCAATATTTACCTAATGCAGTATGTCCTAAGTTAGATGAATGTTATGGACTAAACAAGTACAACGAACTTATGTATAAGATAAGTCAATCTAATGTTACTAATGAGGAAAAGAAGTTTTTACAGTTTGCTGCAACTAGACATATCATATTTAACTATGGGTTAATTGCTGATTACTATGCTCACGCTTCAAAAGAGATGCAAGAACTTATGGAGCAAAGTGCATTAGTTATTATTGATTTTGATGATGCAATTGCAAATGGTTATGTCAAGTTAAGTAAGAATATCAAGGAGATTATGGACAAGACTGGAGTTGCAGTTGGTGATAATAAGAACCAATTTGCTAATAGGAAGTAGGTGCCCATATGAGAGATGATTTTGCCATATTTATTCTATCTCACGGTAGAGCAAATAAAGTGCATACAGTTAAATTGCTTGAGAGAGTAAATTATACTGGTAAATGGTATATTATTATTGATAATGAGGATAAGCAAGCCGAAGATTACTATAAAAACTTTGGACACGATAAAGTCATTATGTTTAATAAAGAAGAAATTGGGAAAACCTTTGATATTATGGATAACTTTGGTGGAAGAGGTGTAATCACCTTTGCTAGAAATGCTGTTAACATAATTGCTAAAGAAATGGGACTTAAATACTTCTTAGAGTTTGAAGATGACTATACTGAATTGAAACAACGCTACATTAAAGAAGATGGCACATTTAGTGCTAAGTGGGTTGGTGATTTTGATGCAGTATGTAATGAGTATATTAACTTCTTAGAAGAAACTGGCATCTACACAGTTTGCTTTGCACAACAAGGAGATTTTATTGGTGGTATTACCTCTTCTATGTGGAGAGAGCAAGTAAAGAGAAAAGTAATGAACTCATTTTTCATTAAAGTAGATAATCCAGTTAAGTTCTATGGTAGATTTAATGATGATGTAAATATGTATGTACAAGAAGGTAAACTAGGTAAAGTTATGCTAACCACTAGAGACATTATGTTACATCAAATGACCACACAACAAAATAGTGGTGGTATCACTGAAGCATATCAAAAGTATGGTACTTATGTAAAATCTTTCTATAGTGTTATGCTAAATCCAAGTTGTACTAAGATTAGTACATTAGGTGAGTCCGTTAAGGAGTTCTCACATATGAGATACCATCACGCAGTAGATTGGGCTACAGCAGTACCAAAGATTATAAGTAGTAAATTTAGAAAGGAATGATAACATATGAAAGTTGGAATTTATCCTATGGTTGCTGATATACTACACACTGGGCATATGATTGCTATTGAGCAAGCAAAGAAACAATGTGACTACTTAATTATTGCTCTACATTGTTGTCCTACATATAAACAACCAATACAAAGCATTTATGAAAGATATATGCAGTTAAGAGCAATTAAGTGGGTTGATGAAATTATACCCTACACCAATGTAGATGATGCAAAGAATATGTTGTTGAGCCTAGATTTTGATGTTTACTTCTTAGGTGAGGACTACATTGGTAGAAGATGGGAATGTGATGATATAGTTAGAGGTCTTGGAAAAGAGATTGTATACTTACCAAGAAAGCATCCATTTAGTAGTACCTATGTAAAAGATAGAGTAAATGAAAAGGAGAAAAATAAGGATGGAAAATAGATATAATTTAAAGCACTTTATTAAGGTTAAAAGTGGTAAGGTTGTAGATACTACATTACTATTACCTCATACTGAATGTTACTTTGTAAAAGGTGATGAGTTATATATGGAGTCAATTGATGGTAGTAATTTATATTTAGGTAAAGTAGTTGTGGAAACTAATGACCTAGGTGACTTAGTGTAATTCTTGCTATATAAGGAGATATACTATGGAATATAATTTTACTAAATGTGGCAAATTTTTATTCAACTTAACACTTAAGTGGACTATGTTTATTGCTAAGCATAGATGGTTATATTATTTACTTATGTTTACTTGGTGTCTACCACTAACACTTGTTGGATTACTTACAACAGTCTTTATGTGGTTTGGTGGACAAAATCCTCAAAAATATTACTGGTCATATTGTTTCAAGGTAGGTAAACTTTGGGGTGGATTTACTTTAGGTAATATGTTTATTAGGGATGGTAAGTCCATAGATAGCCTATCTGCCCACGAGTTTGGACATACAATTCAAAATACATTATTTGGAATATTTGGCATATTTTTAGTTTCTATCCCATCCACGATAAGATTTTGGGTAAGGAAAAGAAAAGCAAATAAAGGCGAAATTTTAGTGCCTTATGATAGTGTATGGTTTGAAGCAAGTGCAACAACGTGTGGAGAATTTTTAAGTAACTATTGTAAGAAAGAGGAAGAGAATGGTATTTAGAGAACATATAGATTTAATCTTTGAAAGCAATCCATCATATGAATTTACCTTTAATGATACAACTAGTTTAATTCAAAATGTTGAACAAAGACTAGGTAAGTTACCTAAGGATTTCATTTATTGTATTCATAAATTTGGTACTAATGTATCACTTATGAAATTCTCAAAAGCAAGAGATGAGTGGTACACTTTAGGAGTTATTGATGGATATGAAAATAATATTGATTTACCTAAGTTTATTGAACTATTTAAAAATAGAACACATAGGAGATAGAGTATGACACAAGAACAATATGAGTACAAATTAAAATCTATTGATGTTAGACTTAGTGAACTTGAGAAAGAATTAGATACTGTAATTACTGTTATGAAAAGTAATGAGCAGTATGACAAGGAGATAATGAGACAATTACTAAAAGATATTAGGTCTAATATTCAACAAGTAAAAGAAGAATATAGAGAATTGGCTAAGCAATCAAGAAATTTACAATAAGGAGATTATTATGAAATATAGAAAAGAAAATATATTAGCAGTTATTTTAGGAATTATTTTAACAATAGTAGTATCATTCTACAGTTCATTTGTAGTATTAAATTTATTCAATTGGTTTGTAGGACCAATCTTTAGTTATACATTCCAGTACTGGCAATGTTATGGACTTATCCTTATATTTGATTTATTTACAACAAAGATAAGCACTAAAGATACTGATGGTGGTGCTAGTGATTTTGCATCCGTTATAGCAACAGTAATTGTCAAGGTAATCGTAGTATCATTATTCTTTGGTGTTGGAGCATTGGTTCATTTAGGATTTTAATGAGGTGATAATTTGAAATTATGTATATATACTGATGTACATTGGTGTACTGCATATAGTATTGTAAATGGTAGAGGTTATAAATACTCTACAAGATTAGAGCATTTAATTGATAGTGTTAATTGGGTACAACACTTAGCACAAAAAACAAAGTGTGATAAAATTATTTGTGGTGGTGATTTCTTTGATAGAAGCAATATCAATGCTGAGGAAATAACTGCCTTAAATGAAGTCTATTGGTGTGACTATATACCACAATACTTTTTAGTAGGAAATCACGAGATTACAAGTGATGACTTATCAATGAACTCATTAAATGTATTATCTAGTATTGGAAAGGTAATTAGCACTTGTTCATCATTTGATGCTAATGGCACTGAGGTATTCTTTTTACCATATATGGATAATGATAACATTAAGCCATTAAAAGAATATATTGATACATTTGGGCACAAATGTGATAAGAGAATTATTATATCACATAATGACTTAAAAGATGTTAGGTATGAAGGGTTCTTAAATACTACTGGATTTAGTCTAAAAGAGATTGAAGAAAACTGTAATCTATTTATCAATGGGCATATCCACAATTGTGGTATTTTGAATGATAAGGAAACCATTATCAATTTAGGAAACTTATGTGGTCAAAGGTTTACTGAGGATGCGTTTGCATATAGGCATTATGCTTGTGTTGTAGATACTGATACATTACAAGTAGACTACTATGAAAATCCATATGCTTTAAATTTCTATCACTTATATATTGGTGAGGGATTAAAGATTGAGAGTGAGTTAGCAAGACTTGGTGCTAATGCAGTTGTATCTATTTCAACTAAGGTGTCCCTAATGGAAGACATTAGACAACTTCTTAAGACAATGCCTAACATTGTAAATTATAAATTCTCCGATACATTAAATGAAACAGTTATTGATGAGGATAAAACTGATGTAGAACTAGGTAGAGTAAATCACTTAGTTAAATTTAGAGAATTTTGTTTGAATGTTATAGGTGATACTCCAGTAGTAGTACAAGAGTTAAATGAGGTGTGTAAGTAATGAGATGTGTATTCAATAAAGTTATATTACATAATTTCTTATCCTTTGGTGATGCTGAGGTTGATTTAAGGAATAAAGGCTTTTGCTTAATTAAGGGTAGAAATAAGAACCCTATGGATAGAGCATTAAGTAATGGTAGTGGTAAGTCCACATTAACATCAGCAATAAGTTGGGCATTAACTGGTCAAACTATCCAAGGAACTAAAAGTGGAATTGAGAATATATTTACAACTGGTGGATGCTTTGTAACCTTAGATTTTTATGTAGATGGAAAGCACTATGTAATCACTAGATACAAAAATCATAGTGTATATAAGACTGATTTAAAAATCTCATTGGATGGTAAGGATATTAGTGGTAAGGGTATAATGGCAAGTGAGAATATCCTTAGTGAACATTTACCTGACTTATCCTTTGAATTACTTTCATCCGTTATTATCCTTGGACAAGGTTTACCTTATTCATTCACAAAAAATACCCCTGCTGGTAGAAAAGAAAAGTTGGAAACACTAACACGTTCTGACTTTATGATACAAGATATAAAGAATAGAATTTATGCTAGACTAAATAAGTTGAATGATAGAAAGAATGAGATTGAGAAGGATAATATTGCAAATTCTACTGCATTAGATTACTGCAATAATCAAATTGAAAAGTTAACTCATAATATAGAAGAATTAACTAAGTCTAATTATGAGCAAGACTTAAAAGACAAGGAGACCCTTAAAATTTCACTTTCCTTGGACTTTAAGGAAAAGAATGATAGATTAACCATCTTGAGAGAAAAAATCGAAAATTTGACAAATTTAATTAGTGATAATGATAATAAGTTTAGAGATGAGTACAAGGCAGTACAAGATGAGTGTGCTCAAAGTGTAGCAAGCATCAGTGAAGAGATAACTAAACTTGATGTTGAGTATAATACATTATCCACTGAAATTATTAAACTAGACAAGGTTAAAGATACTTGTCCTATGTGTGGTCAAAAGTTACCTAATGTACATAAGATTGATACCACGAATAAAAAGGTAGAATTAGAAAATCTACTACATACAATTGAGGATAAGAAAGCAATAAAGTCAAGTATAATGGATAAGTACACTAATCTACTTAATGATATGTCACACACATATGATTTATCTACTCAAGATAATAAACGTGAGTTAGCACAATTAAAGAATGATGAGCAAGTACTAAATAGAGATGTAAATGCTTGTCAAGGAGAATTAAATAAAGTAGATATTAGTATTGCAACATTGGAAGCACTAATAGAACACTACACTAAGGAATTAGAGAAACTAAATACTGAGTTAAAAGAACAACAAGATAAAGTAGTGTTATTACAAAATAAATTATTGTATAATAATAAGGAACTTGATAGTCTTACTGAAAGTCTTGAGGTAGTTAAGAAAATGGATACATTAACTAAGAGAGACTTTAGGGGATATTTACTAGTTGATATATTATCTTATATTGAGCATAAGGCTAAGGAATATTGTACACATATTTTTGGCTCACAAGATATTGAAATTAAGCAAGTAAAGAATGATATTTGTATTTCTTACTGTGGCAAAGAGTTTGAATTACTATCTGGTGGAGAAAAACAAAAGGTAGATATTATCATCCAGTTTGCAATTAGAGATATGATGTGCAAATATTTAGGATTTACTTCAAACATTCTATTCCTAGATGAAATTACGGATAATTTGGATAATGTAGGTTGTAAAGGCTTAATGGATTTAATCTCAACAAGTCTAGTAGATATTGAAAGTACATTTGTAATATCACATCATAGTGATGAATTAGTACTACCTATTGATAGTGAGATTATTGTAGAAAAGAACTCAAGTGGAATAAGTAGTATAGTTCATTAGGAGGTAGTTATATGCTTTTTGATAGAATAGAAGACTTAAAGATAGTCGATATGTGCAAGTATGTAGATGAAAATGTATATAGAGATGATTTAACTGAAAACGATAAAAATTTAATCTTTAAGTACTTATATTTTATCGTGTATAGTATTTCAAAATCACATAAGATATTATGCTACGAAAGTGACTATGATAATTTCTCTATATATCTTGCTGAGTGGCTATATTTTAGATTAGTTAACAATGAGCAAAATCTACCACCTATAAAGAGTGTTAAAAACTATGTTGACACTGTTTTATTAAAGAGAAAAATACGTTGGCAATTAAGTGAAAAGTACAAGACTGTGTTTGATGACTATTTAACTGAAGATGAGAACAAAAAGACAACATTGGATGTAAATGCTTATATGTCTAAGTTACGAGATGAAGTAGACAGTACAAACACAGTTATACTTAGCAATGATGTTAAGAAGGAAATAAGGGATTTACCTACACTTATTGACAAGGTAGTTGAGAAAACTGCATATACCTTAGATGAACAAGTAAAACATAATTTAAGTATATCTATAATGCTAACATTCATAAATAATCTACATAAGAAAGATGAGGTTATATGTTGGCATTTAGATAGTGCTATGTTTAAGGATTATGTTTTATTATTATTAAGAAGAGTTAAAAGAGCATTTGTTGAAAATGTTAATTATTTAAAAACAAAAAATGAAGTATGTGAGGACATTGTGTGCTCAATGCTTAGAGAAGATTGTAGGGGGAGTGCTTAATGTCAAATACTAGAAAGGACATATCAGCACTTAGAAGTGTTGATGTATATTCATTGGTATTGTTCACGTTATTCCAAATGAAGCAAGTACCTGAATATGCTACTCTATCGGAATTAGCCTATATATTAGATAAACAAAATCTATTATATTTATTAGAGTATTTTGGTGGAATGACAATAACTATACCAACAAAAGAGGAGTTACAATTAGTTATAAATACCTTATTAGTATATCAGTATGTTAAAGTTGAAAAGATGTCTTATCAAAAAGCATTAAATATGTTGGTAAATGTACCAAAGGGACAATACAAGCAAATTGAACTACTATATGGTAAAGTATGTGAAGTATTGGATAAGTATTATATAAATGATATACAGTGATTTTAAAGAATATCTTTTGGACTTTCAAAAGAATGTAGACAACTTTACAACTGATAAGGAAAAAATACTAGAGAGTAGGGTATTAGAAAGATTGGAAAAGTCGTTTATATCCTACTCAAATCAATTGGAAAAAGCGTGTGGTTATCTAATAAATAGAAAACCATCTTACCAATTATGGAGATTAAAAATAAAGAGGTGATGATATGTATTCACTACAAGATGATTTAAAAACATTAACCAATATATCTGATGATGTTATTGATAAGTTGGTTAATAAAATTTTATATATTATTTGTGATGATGTACTAGATACTCATCTAAACAATAAGACTATTACTGATATTGACATTGGCATAGGAGTACTTTCTATTTGTGTAGACAATAACCAAATTAAGTATAGATTTACACCATCTACTATAGTTGAAAGTGCAGTTAAGAATACAATAGTAGATTTAAAAAGTCCAGTTAAGGAACGTGCATCTAAAACCTTGGCATCTAAAATAAATGAGATATACGAGGAGTTATTATAATGGAAGAGAAAGATAAGAATGAGATAATAACTAGAGATGACAAGTATAATCAAAAATTAAATGCACTAGTTGATGAGGCTATTGATATTGAAGACCCTGACCACCTAAATAATATCATTGCAATGTTCAACCAAAATATTGCAAAGAAGAATATGGCAAGAATTGTTAAGAATATAGGCATCCTAGATAGTGCTACTGATGAGGCACTTAAACGTGTTTTAAATAGCCCTGAAAAGATTTCTGACAAAGACTTGATTGCTTATATCAATGTCTTACAAAAAGCAAATGATGGCTATACAAACACTCTTAATGGGGTTAGTTCACAACCAACTATTCAAGTCAATCAAAATAATATTAGTCTTGATAACTCGCCTAAGTTTACTGAGGAGTCAAGTAAGAAAATATTGGATATTATAAATAGTCTTATGATACAACCAACCAAAGAGGAAAAACAACTTGATGAAGTTGAAATTGTAGATGAAGAGGAGACACTTAATGACAAATAAAGAATTTTATGATTACCTAGCAACATTTAATAAGTCAACTGGTTGCTATACAAAAGATGAGGTATATGAAATAGGTAAGGCTTATCGAGAGGTTATAGGTAAGAAATGTTGGGATGATTTATCTTTAGAATTAGGGTGGTCATCAGGTGAGAACCTTAGAACCTTTGTTAAAAATAGACTTGCTAAGGAAGGTAAACTACAATCAAGAACAGCACCTACTGTAGAGATTGCTGAGATGATTGATAGTGGAGCATCTAAGAGTGAAGTTGAGAATGAAATTGATGCTAAGATACAACAGTTATATAAAGAGCAAACTAAGTATAGAGATATTATGAACTCATATCGTAGGTCTATGCGTGAGGATGCTAGACTAGAGGCTCTTAGAAGTGAAATGAAAGAGGCAATGAAAGACTTACCATTATTGCCTACTATTGCACCTACAATTAGTAGAGTTGTAAATGTTAAATCGGAAGCAGTATTATTACTAAGTGATTTACATATTGGTGTTGAGTGTGATAATTTCTATAATACTTATAATAGTGATGTTGCTGCACAAAGATTAAATATCCTATTAGACAATACTATTAAATATTGTAAGACACATAATGTGGCTAGATTAAATATTATTAACTTAGGTGATTGCATCCACGGACTAATTCATACTAGTGCTAGAATTGAACAAGAGATGGATATTATTTCACAAGTTATGACTGCATCGGAACTAATCTCAAAATTCCTAAATGCTATTCAATACGCTGCACCTGAGGTTATCTATAGAAGTTGTACGGATAATCATTCAAGAACAATGGCAAATAAGCACGAAGCACTTGAGGAAGAAAATCTATTTAGATTGATTGATTGGTACTTAATGGAAAGACTAAAAGGTAGCAATATTATTTTTAAGCAAGATAATATAGATATTTCCTTAGGTAAGTTTACTCTATTAAATGGAAAGAAACTTATGTTTGCCCACGGACATTTAGAGAACTTAAATCAGTTAGTTCAATCTTGGGTAGGAGCAACACAAGAGTACATTGATTACTTATGTGTAGGTCATTTCCATTGTGAAAAGATTAAGACATTCCAAAATGCAAAGGTTATTGTAAATGGTAGTATTGTAGGAACTGAACAATATGCTTTAAGTAAGAGGTTATTTAGTAAGCCATCTCAGTATTTACTAATATTTGAAGGTAATAACTTTATTAGTATGAGTATTGGATTGGAGGACAATGAATAATGGCATTAGTTGATGTAAAAGATTATTTTTTAAAGGTACAAGACCAGTATAACACAAGTTGTCAATTTATTGAGGCATTTGCAAAGGAATATAAGCAAGGTAACTTTACTGATGAACAAATGCAAGAGAGCATTAGAGATTTTAATGTAGTTAAGACTAACTATGAAAGACTTGCTTATGTTATGTATCTACTAGAGAAACCTAGAAATACAAAGAAGAGTAATGTTGCCTATAATCAACATAAAAAGAAAGAACATCTATTTGGTGGTTGCAGTGATAAGATTGTAATTGATGAGAATACTAGTGTTATCAATAACTTAAAGGATATAGGCAAAGATATTGAGGTATAATTATGGAAGAGTTTTTTGATTTCTTTGAGGTTGACAAAGATAAGTTAGACAAGACTAAATCTTTCAATATTGATTTAGAGGACTCCGACTCATTTATTGATGCAATTAGTGTTGTACAAGAGAATGATTTATTTAATTTAGATGAACAAAGTTTAGTATATGATGAAAATGTAAATGAACTAATGTTCTATACAAAAGACTATACTGTTACATTTAATGGTAACTTTGATACGGATAGTTATATTATGAGCATTAAGAAAGAGGGATAAAATGGAAGAACTTAAGGATAATAATTTAGGTAGAGCATTAGAGGTTATTGTTACTAAGGAAAACAAAGATGAAATTGATAATATGCTTAGAGAGATAATAACTAAACTCAATACGGATGAAAAGTTATTATGTATCTCAGCACCACAATTAGGTAGAAACTGGAGAGTTATAGGAATTAAATTTAGTGATGGTGTTCAATTATTTGTAAACCCACTTTATGTAACTAGAGACAAACTAGAACCTACTATAGAGACTTGGGGAGATAAAAAGTATTTAATTCTAAGATTTAATAAGATTGAAATTATCTATACTCAAGGTAATGGCACACCTAAGCAAGTAGAACTTAATGGTGATGTTGCTAAAATGTTCCAACAAATGTATGATACGCTTGAGGGTCTATCTCCTAGTGACTATGGTCTTGAGGTTGATGATGATTTTATCAATGCTAGTAAAGAAGAACAAGGTGAGGTAGTTGAAGCATATATCCAGTCTCTTAAGGATATTCACAATAGTTTAAAAGAAGAGATTAACGAAAATGATGAACTAAGAGAATTACAACATACAGTAGACTTTATGACATCCGTGGCTAAGGGTGAGACTACGATTGCCAAGAAAGAGGTAAAGCCTAATAGAGCAACTCGTAGATACCAAGCAAAGATGAATAAACAACTTAAAAAGGTTATTATGAAAGACCTTAAGGAAAGAGAGAAGGAACTAAAGAATGATAGAGAAAACAACAATAAAGGACTTTTACAATAGGATATTAGGATATATAGAAGAAGATACTGCTACTGGAATTAAGATAGCATATGATTTCTATAGAAGAAGATTAGGTAAGTATGACCCTAGAGAAAATAAGACTAGAGATTTCTATGGTAGAATACTATCTAATGGTGATATTACTCAATCTTTAGTATATAACTCAACAAATTTAAAAAATTGATAAAAATAGTTGTTGACAAATAAAAATAAAATGGTATAATATTAAGTGTGGTGGGCACGAAGCCTACTACATATATACATATTTTCTTCCTTCTTATATATGTGGAGGTGGTAGTAGACCTCCACAAAACATAGGGGTGTAGCCAAGTGGTTAAGGCATAGGACTTTGACTCCTACATTCGATGGTTCGAACCCATCTACCCCTGCCAAATTAAATTTAGATGGAGGCATATTATGATTGTTACAATTAAGAGACCTATATTTGATGAAGAGATTAACTTACCTAATGGATTTGATGGTTACACAACAAGTGGTACTGAATGTGTAGATTATGATATTGATGATGAATTATATTATGAACTACAAGATGAATACTTTGAAATGTTCCCTGATGCTTCCATTAGTGAATTTGAAGAAGAATACATTGCACCTATGTTTGAATAAGACATAGGCATTAACTGGATGTTTAGTTCAGTTGGTAGAACACTCGGCTCATAACCGAGCAGTCATAGGTTCGAGACCTATAGCATCCACCAAATATATGTAGATATAACCCTAATTGGTAAGGGAGTGCCCTGCTAAGGCACCAGTAATCGAGGTAACTTGATGTGCAGGTTCAAGTCCTGTTATCTACGCCAGCAATTTATTTTAGAGGTGATATTATGAAATTCTATTTAGTTACTGCAAACTGTGACAAATTAGAGGACTGCTTTGAGAATGTATATACAGTAGTCACTCACAAAAAAGATGCTTATTATTGGATTTATAAATTTATCATTATGGCACATTATAATCATTATGAGCAATGGTGTGAAAATAAGGGTTTAGATAAGAATAGTTATTATGTTGAATTAAAATATGTTACAAGCGTTTGGAGTAGTTTATTTGAATGTTTTGCAATAATCCCTCAAAAGTTAAATCATAAGCAAGTTGCTGAACGATTTAGATTATATATGAACTGCACTCCAGTTGGTTGTTATTGGGAAACTGATTTAGAATATGAGAACGCAAAGAAACTAATGGAAAAAGAAAATGAGCAACAAGTTTAGGTGGCTAAATTATTATTGTATATTATTATGGAATTTAGTGTTGACAACTAATTGATTTAGTGATATACTATATATGCTTAGAAAATAAATTGATATATAAAGGAGAAAATAATTATTATGGTAAGCACTGAAGAAAGAATTAAAGCATTAGCAACTTATTTAGGAGTTGAAGAAGATGAAATCACTGAAGGATATAGAGATGATGTATTTGATGTGAATGATGAGGAATATCTTGTATTAGATGATGATGAGGCTGATGAAGCAGTAGTAGAGGATGTTGAAAACCTTGTTTATGATATTGGTCTTGAAGCATTTACTGATGCTATGCAAGATTGGATTTTAGAAAATGCAGTAGATAATATGGATTGGTTTGATGATGCCTTAGAAGAAGATATGAACTACTATGTAGATAATATGGATGATGATGAGGTTGTTGAGGAAGCAATTAGATACGATGTAATTGATGAAGATGATGCTTACATTGAAGATGAAGATGGAAACCAAGAAATCAACCCTGAGTTAGATTTGGAAGATGTAGGTGAGAAATTAGTGCAAGCATTGATTGATGAGCAGGAGGATGCTTACACTTGGTATGTTGATAATTTTGGTGAAAATAGTGTTAGAGACTTAATTAACGATGGTACTATAACATTAGATTACCAAGCAATTGCTGATGAAGTTATGAGTTGGGATGGAAGAGGCAATTCGCTAGCATCTTATGATGGGGATGAGATTGAGTTAGACAATGGTCTTTATGCTTATAGATTAAATTAAGCATTTGTACATAATTCGCCTCCAAGTACTCCTATTTATTTAGGGGTACAATATGCTAGTGTTTGTGGAAATTTAACAAGTTCAATTCTTGTCACTAGTACCAAATAAATACACTGTAACATATGTTACATTCTCATTATTATCACCTCTTTCCTTATATGATTGTTACAGTGTAATAGGTTAGTAATTCCTGTAGACTTGCAATAGTCTACCTCGATTGCAACGAGAAAACCACTTAGGCACGGAGTGAAGACATCGTGCAGTATATATTGTGGTGTAGAGAAGTTGGTCGTTCTCGCAAGCCTCATAAACTTGAAATCGGTGGTTCAAATCCACCCACCACATCCAAAAGAGTAAAAGAAAGTCTGAACTAGACTTTAGAATTGCTTAAGCGAGGTCTATTTTAATAACCTTCCATAACGATTAAGATAGATAACAGGAGGAATACCCTTTACCTTCTCATATAATTAGGGTTTTGGATGGTTTACTGATGACAAGGGAAGCCTGAAAGAGTGGTGGGCTAGGTTCACGATTATCCTAGTATGTCACAAAATCGTTTATTATTTACAGTTATGATTAGTTTAACAACTAGTCGGCAAAAAGAGGAATTGTAGGACACAATTCTTACTAACAAAATCGCCTGTTGGTTGAATAGTACTAGAAGACCAACACTCGTTGAATGAGTACTAACATTGTGAACGAGAGGTGTGGGAATGAGACCTATGTTGGCAAACGCTATAGCATAGGTACTAAGGGATACGACCCATCACAAGAAATACCTAATCGAGCCAAAAGTTTCTTTTTATTAGTAATGACTACAATTTAGATGAGGACTCCCTTAAATGTGTGAGAACCCTAAGTATCATTAAAACGTGGGACTAGACACGTTAAACCTATATCCACGAGAGAAGGATAAAAACTCTTATAAAACCCCTTTGGGCTATTGCAATAGTCCACCCACCAGTTAGGTTAGACACTGGGAACTCCAGTAGCAATTGTGCAAACTGCAAGATAGGGTTGTGCCTATCAAATATTAACTATTGTGTGTTCATAAACACTCATCCTAGTACAATATAAGAACTGAAAACTAGGGTAGGATTTGATACTATATACTTGGTTAGGGGAGTGTATAGAGTAGTCCTCAGTTGAGGTGGTGCCTCATAAGGTTTGTTAGTTGACCCAGAGCCTAAATAGGTAGAGCACGGTGAAAAAAGGAAAGCGATACTGAAAGAAAAACTAATAGCGGGAATAACGCTAAGAGTATTATTCACTTGTCAGTTTTTATCTCCGTGAATGGCGGGATATAAAGGTAGAATACCATTCAATTGTCAGAAATTGAAAAATCAAATGGGATTTTTGTGTTGAGTGTTTATCATTCATAGTTTTAAAGTAGGCTAGGGGGATGCATACCTCTAGTCGAAACCACTTAAATTAAGGAGTTGATATATTGTTTATATTTGATTTTAGTGTAAATAGACAACTTAAGTTGATAAATAATGTGTTAATATCAGCTTTTAATGAAGAATATACTGTATCACCAAATAATTTTACTGAGGTTGAAAATATATCTTATAAGATTGATGATGAGATTGGTGGAATTTATTGTGTAGAGTTATCTATACGATATGGTAGATACTATGAGGAAAAAGAAAAAGAGCATTTAAACTTTGAGGATACTTGTACACTTGACCTTGATTTAGATTGTACTTGTGATGAACTTAGAGTATTGTTCCTAGATAAATTAAGACATATGTAACATTGAAAATTTCCCTTTTATTTAACTTTTTATGCAAGACAAGAAAAAGTCTATAACACCAAAAGAAAAACTCAAAGAAAGGGAAATAAACAATGTTAAAAAGATTATTGACTAAGATTGCCAACATCTTAATTGCTTATGACTGCAATTTAAGTGACCCTAGATGGTAATCTAGTACCTCGCCCATTTGGAAGTAAAACAAGTTCGACTCTTGTTTGGGTGACCTAACAAACTGAATAACAATGGGATAGAGACCCAAATATAATTTTTCATTGTTAAGTAAATTAGGAATTACTTAGAAAATAATTATAAAGGAGAATTATTAGATTATGAAATATTATAGTGAAGTAACAAAACAAGTATATGATACTGAGGAGCAGTTAACTGAAGCCGAGCATAAGTTGGCTTTAGCAAACGAAGAAAAGGACAAGAAGTTAGCACAAAAGAAAGAGGATGCTCAAAAGGTAACTGATGCCTTTAAAAATGCACAAGATATTTACAATAACTATCGAACTGCATTTAAGCATTATCTTGACTTAAGAAAGAAGTTCATTGAGAAGTATGGTTATTGGCACGCTACCTACACTAATGTAGATGGTGATGAGGATTATGAATACTTTGATAATGCACTTGACTTAATCAAAGCAGTATTCAATGCGTAATTAAAATATTATTTGGGTCTAAAGAAAGTGAGTGAGAGATAGGGCATAAAGAATAATTAGTTAATCAGTGAAAGGACTTAACTTTTTATTCTTACCCTATTTTATTTTAAAGGAGGAATATCATTATGTTAGTACCATTTCTTATCTTAGCACTTATAATCTTATTTTCACCAATCGTTTTTGTTTGGTTATACTCTTGGAGTAATGAGGACACTTTTAAGCCTATGGGTAGAGAAAATATTGATAAGTATTATGATAGACCAGGGTCACATAATACGACAACTAAAAAATAATGAGAGGGGTTGGGTTAGTGCAAAATACATCTAAGGACTATCAGTCTCGTTCTAATGAGCAAGATAACGGTGGTATTCGTGATGATATTTGGAGAAAGTACAAACGAAATCTAAAAAAGGATTGTACTTTAGAATATTACAAGTTACACACCTACTTTATGACAAAGAAGGAAAAGAAACTTGCAAAACAAAAATTAAATAGAGTTAGGTTTAAGTAATATGAAGTGTGAATTTTGTGGAAAAGAAATAACGGATAATAATTTTGTACGAGTAGATAAATGTGAATTTGTACATTTAGATTGTTACTGTAATTATTCTACTGATTGTTTTGAAAATGAGGTGAGCAAGAATGGGGATGGAAATTACTTTAAGCATACAAGTGAAAGACCAGTCGACATCTTCGATATTATATGAACTTACAACTGATTATATTTGTGGTAGAGATAATTACACAAATAAAGTATGTGATTTATTAGATTTATCTTCTAATGATTTTGTGGTGACAAATGACACCTTAAATAACCTACAAAGATGTTTGGATTATATTGAAAATGAGATAGGGCTAACTCAAACAGTGTTAGATGCTGAGTTACGAAACCTTGAACTGCACACAATTCGAAGTGTTGTTTCAAAAAACAAGGATGATATAAATGATGAGAAGCATATGATAGATATAATACAAAACAATATTAGTGATAACTTTGTAGAGACAATGGGATTGTTAAATCATATCTATAATTTACTTAGTTCAGCAAAATCATTATATAATGAGCACAATGATAATATAAATATTGTAATTAGTGTATCATACTAAACTTTATGGCTAAATTATTATTGTAGCCCATATCTAACTTGTCCTTTCATAGATATGTGGACTGCTTTGGAGTTAGTAGGCAAGTTACTAACTCTTTTATTTTACCTATTGACTTTTTTTGACAAAAGTCTTATAATGGATAATGTAAGGTGGTGCTATATATGAAGTATTACATTCCTAGATTTAATTTAAGCAAAGTAGAAAGCCTAGTTAAAAGATTATCCAAGAAGACAAATGTAGTATTCTCCTATGATGAGAATGACATTAAGCAAGAGGTTTTAAGAACCTATGATATTTATGGTAAACTTAGAACTTACTACTATTACACTATTGGTATTGAACTAGATGTTGATTATAAAGTAGGTGACTATACAGTTGTTGCTGAACTTGAACATACTGGAAATGGAAACATTATAACTAGATTTGGTACTGATGTTGAACTACCTAAATACTATAGAGATTGTGACTGCAACTGTGAGCATTGCAATACTTATAGAAATAGAAAGAACACTTTTGTACTATTAGATGCTAAGGGAAATTATAAGCAAGTAGGTAAATCTTGCCTTAATGATTTTATTGGCTATAATACTCTAGGAATTATTGATATTGCTAGTTCACTTGATATTTTATTAAATCCATCTAGGGATTATGTTGATGATGAGTTTATGGAATACTTAGAAGAGAGTAATAGCACTCAATATAGAGATACTAAGCAACTTGCTAACCTATGCTATCAAATCATTTCTAAGAATGGTTATTCTAAGAAGACTAATGACCCTTTCAAGGACTTAGATGAATATGAGTATAAGAAAGAATTAGAGCCTAAGATTGATGAATTACTTAATGTAGTTAATACATCTTGGTATAATGATAGTGAGTATTGTCATAATGTAAAGATAATTCTTGGTATGGAAGCATTAGAGCCTAAATACTGGAGAACTTTACTATCCTACATTAACAGTGCTATTCTTTATACACAACCTAGTTCAAGTGATTACTTAGGTAAGGTTGGAGACAAAGTTACTATCAATGTAGTAAGTTCTAAAGTATTGTATAATAAGGGTGGATATGCTTATAATTCCCCTGATACTTATGTATATAGATTATTAGATAATAATGGTAATGCTATCATTTGGTCTACTACAAATGAACTTAAGGATGAGCCTATGACAATTAAGGCAACGATTAAGGAACTTAAGACTTTCCGTAATGAGAAGCAAACAGTTATTACTAGAGGTAAACTTATTTAAGGTGGTGAAATGTGTGATTGACACAAAAGAATTTGAAAGAGAAATGGATGTTACTTATGTAGAGCATCAACAACAAGTTATGATTATTAACGGAGTTCAACAAGCACTTACTAGAAAGAATGTTGCATTAAAGTGTCCAACTTGTGGTGAACTCTTACTTACTGTAGAGCAAGCAAGTACCTTTGCTATGTTTTATGAGATGCTTGATAAAGGTGTTGAAGTTCCAATCAAGAAATGTCCTAAGTGTGGGCAAAAACTAGTTATACACAATGCTATTGAGGTAAACCCAAATGAATAGTAATAAGAAATATTTTATATTGAGTGACCCACATAGTTTTTATACATATATGATGGGCTCACTTACTGATGCTGGATTTGATGTAAATAATGAAAATCATATATTGGTTATACTAGGTGATATATTTGATAGGGGTACTGAACCTTTACAAATGTATAAATTCCTAAAAGAGTTTCCACGAGATAGAAGAATTTTAATAAGAGGAAATCACGAGTACCTATTAAAGGAATTGTATGAGCGTGGATATTATTTAAACCACGATTTACACAATGGTACTGTTGGTACTCTTGCCTATTTTTGTGGTGAAGGTGGTAAAACACCACTCGATATTAAAAATGAAATTATCAATAAACATTATGATGAGGATATAGATGTTCCAACACTAATGGAGTTAATCACTATTGGTTGTAGTGCTCACAATGATAAATTGTTTAACTGTAAATTAACTGAAGAGGTTATTGCTTGGATTGAGAGTGATGAGTGGGTTAACTATTATGAGACTGAACATTATATCTTTGTACACTCATTTATCCCACTAAAGGAAATTACTGAACTTGGTGGTGTTATTGGATTTGATGTAGAGTACTTTGACAACTGGAGAGAGGATGCTAATGAATATCAATGGGAGCAAGCAACTTGGGGTTGTCCCTATGATATGTACTTAGAGGGTTACTTTAATAAAGAGATAGACAAGGGTAAGACACTTGTGTGTGGACATTGGCATACAAGTGATTTTTGGAATACCTTAGAGGGCAAGTGCTATGATAGTTTTACCAACCCAATATTCAAAAGTGATAAATATAATCTTATTGGTCTTGACACTTGTACTGCACTAACTCATAAGGTTAATGTATTAGTGCTTAATGAGGATGAATTATAGTGAAAGGAGGAGTACTGAGTTAATGGATAATACACTAACTGATTTTTGTGAATTTTGTAGAGATACAATTGAGCCTAGATTACAAAATACATTGAGTTCCTTATGGTCTCATTTAGGAGACACCTATTTGTATATTTCTAGCGTTTCAATTGATTTCTCATTGGGTGATGGTCTATGGATAGACTTCTTAATCAAGTATGGGGTAAATGGTAAGCCTACTAAACAAATGACACTATCTATACCTAAAGAGGAGTTATATAATGTAGAGTTTATTTGTGGTTGCTTCTATACACAGTTCTTATCCGATGAGGAAAAGGATGAATAATTATAAGGAGACTAATTAAACTTAGTCTCTTTTATTTTTATTGTATAATATAGTGTAGTACAAGTATAATAATACTTGGCTAAATTATATTAGATATGTTGAAAATAATAAAGGAGTAAATAAGATGAAAGTAAACAACAAAAGGACTGCATTTAATTCTAAATTTGAAACTTGGCAAAAGAGTAGACAATCAAGAGCAAGAGAAGTAAAGGAAAGTGCCCAAATTAAGCCTACAGTCAATTTTTCAAGTAAGATTGAAAGAAAACCTTATGCACTAACTGAAAACTATTTAAAAGAGAACTATGGTGGCAATTACACAGTTAAGAATAATGTGTACACAGTTAAGTGTAAGGGTAGAAGAGAACTTAGAGATTTAATCTCCGAGTGTAAGGCAAGGGGCTATAAGTATAAATTTGACAAGACACTTAACGAGGACTATAAGTATGATTTCTCATTTAAGGTTAATAATGCTAAGCCTCAAAAGAAAGAGTCAGCAAAGATTGAACCTATTACACAACCAAGACTTAGAGAGAGTATCTTTGAGGAGAAGGCACCTAGCAAACCTACCCTAGGTAAGAGAGATACTGGCAAGGGAGTAGATGAGTCAGTAGTAACAAATAAGTTAAAGGCTAGAAGACAAAAGAAGTTTGAGACTAAGGAAGAGCCTAAGGCAACTGAGGATGAACCACTTAAGGAAGATTTACAGTTATTAGGTAACTTAGAAGACTTTACACCAAGTGACAAGGCATTACCTTTATGGAATGAAATAAAGGAACAAGGATTACTAAGAGACTTAGATAAGTTATTAGGTGAATTATATCCTAAGGGAACTACACTAGAGGACTTTGATGATTTATTAGTTTATTCTCCTGATTTCATTAGAAAGATGCTTGACCTAGAAGAGAAGCAAGAAGAAAAAGAGGTTGAGCAAGAAGAGGGAGAGCCTATTGAGGAGCCAGTGGAAGAACCAGTAGAGGATGAACAACCACAAGGTGAGCCTAATGAAAATGATATGAGTGTTATGCAAGAGTTGATTGATGATGAGGAAGATACACCTGCACCAAGTGAAGAACAAAATGAGCAACCAAAAGTAGATAGAGAAAAGTATTTATCAAATGAAACTGGTTATGATGAGAACGACTTATCCGTGCTAGATGATATGGTAAATAATGATGAGGACTAATTATGTATAGAACAAGAATAAATAATATTTTTGCTAACAAATTTGAAAATCTACTTGATGCAAAAAAGGATGCACTTATGTCTTTTAAGGACAATAATACACTTGTTGAAGTATTAGATGATAATGACAATGTTGTATTCTCTAAGGAACCAGTTGAGGACACTAAGATTGAACTTGATGAACCTACGGATGAATTAGTAGAGAATGGTGTAAACTCATTGATTAGAACTTTAATTGTTGAAGGTTGGAAGAGCATTGATGACTACAACTCTACCCTAGCAACTATTTCTTCAAACGACCCTGAAAATACTAAGGTTATTGAGACATTAAATAGCATATTAGATGACTTAAACACTCATATTGGTATGTTAGAAGAATGTCTAGTAGAATAGGGGGTAATTCATTATGATTAAAATTGCACCTAATGGGATTGTTGAGGTAACAAGGGGTGATACATTTACATTACCACTTTCTCTTAATATAGGTACACCACTATCCCCTGAATATTTCTCAGTTGAAAATGGTGATATGCTAAGACTGAGAATTTATCAAGCAAATAGCAAGTGGGAAGATTATATATTATCTAAGACTGGTACTTTAGATAATATAAGTGAAGATAAGAAAACTATCACATTTAGATTTGATAGTGATGATACACTACACATAAATAGTGGACTATATTTCTATGAGTTAAAGGTATTCTATACAAGAGATGATTATGATTATATAGAAACAATAATTCCAAGAAGAAAAATATATATTTTAAATTAAAGGAGGCTAGAATAATGAGAAAAGGAATGACTTTAGAATTTAAAGTAACACAACAAGAAATCACTAGACTAGACTCACAAAAGGTATATGAGA
>OCTW013378453.1_pt1 | contig 55858 bp, 51 predicted proteins | sample 1539671 | NCBI WGS metagenome assembly OCTW01 (sample SAMN02144230, study PRJEB22623) | gut metagenome | biome: sheep rumen | host: Ovis aries | place: New Zealand | reverse complement strand
GCCGGATACTTTCCACTTGGGAGCACATCACAAAACACCGTCTTCTTAATAGGAGAGGTCATGAATGGCTTAGCTGTTTCCCATAACTCCAGTCCTGACTTTGAGAAAGCAATTACCTTTGTACCATCCGGTTTTTTCTTGGATGCGACAAGAAAAAGGTCTTCCAGATTCTGAACGCCTTTTGCAATACTTACATAAGTGTAAGGCATCCATTCGGCCAGCGCAGATATTGTGCTGCCTTCAATTGACTTTCCTTGTAATTGTGATAACAGAATGTACTGGCCACAAGCAGAAAGGTGTCCTGAGGTTTTTCTTTTGGTTGAGGGAGTAGTAAGTAATGTGGGAAGGTACGCATTGTTCTTTCCCGCTACATAGTACACGCCTTTTTCCAGCAGCCGTTTTTTCTCGTAATAGTCAAGATGTTCAAAGTAGAAGACTATGTGTACCCCAAGAGTAGCACTTAGCCTAGCCGCCCTTCTTTGATATTGTAGCGGTGTCTCCTTAGATAATTTGGAGACAAGAAGAAGCATAAGTTCGCCTTGAAAGGAGAAGTCATAGAAAAAGTACCTCACGGAATCATCCACGGTAATTCCCTTCAGGTTACTTTTTCCACGCTCTTTTAGGGCGATCTTTATTCCTGCGACTATTATATTATCCAAATTATGCACGATTATAAATACTATTTATAACAGTGCAAATATAGTGATAATTATTAGTTTTACAAATCTTATTTTGAGAAAAACCCGTTTCGGGCGTGTAGTGCAGAAATGCGGCTTCGGGGATAACTGGTATTAACCGGACAGCTGATAGCTGCAATAATAATTTTTCAAGAAAAGTGTAGCATCATTGGATTATTCCCCCAAAAAAGTGTAAATTGCTTCAATTATCCAAGTAATGCTTATGCTCAAAGATGGTATCCTCATAGAGACCAGTCGTCTGCGGTTCCGTCCCTGGGCCGATGCCGATGCCCCGGCGCTGTTCAAGTACGCCTCCGACCCGGATGTGGGACCGCGAGCCGGCTGGCCGCCGCATCAGAGCGTGGAGGAGAGTCTGAAGGTTATCCGGGAGATCTTCTCCAACGGCCAGACCTGGGCGCTGGAACTCAAAGCGACCGGCGAGCCCGTCGGCTGCATGGGGTATTATACTTCCGGCGAGAGCAACATCGGCATCGGCGAAGAAGATGCCGAACTGGGCTACTGGATTGCCAAGCCCTATTGGAACCAGGGCCTTTGCACGGAGGCGTTGCGGGCCATGACAGACTGGTGCTTCAACAAAAAAGGCTTCCTGACCCTCTGGGCCGATTTCTTTATAGACAACCCCGCCTCCGGCCGCGTGATGGAGAAGTGCGGCTTCCGCGACACCGGCGAGGTGAACTGGCTGAGTAATCTGTATCGGGGTGATGAACGGCCGGTGAAGGTGATGAGGTTGGATTATGCGTTGTAGCAATCTATTACACCCTTTTCCTTACCCTCACGGTTTGGATGGCTACTGAAATGACTATCAGGGCAATTCCCAACCAGAAAGACCAGCTCAACTCTTGGAGCTCTCCAAATAGGACTGCAGCAAAGGCTATGCTGTACACGGGTTCCAGATTGTAGGCCAGATTCACAGTGAAGGCCGACAGGCGTCTGAGCGCATGCAACTGAAGGAGAAATGGCAGAATGGTAAAGACCGAGCCCAGGAGAATCAGCCAAAGGATATCGGCCTTGCCCGGAATAAGGGTCTCATGAGGCAGGACCTTGATAAAGGCTGGAATGCAGAGCGTCAGGAAAAGGAATCCGCCGATAAGTTCGTATAGCAGCATGGTGGCGCTGTCCTCTCCCGATTTCTCGGCAGTTCTGATATGTAGGAGCGAGAAGACGGCATAGGCGAACGCGCAAAGCAGGCCAAGGACAATCCCCAGGCGGTATCGGACGTCTAAGCTGAAGATGAGCATGACTCCCACAATGGAGATGAAACTGATGACGAACTCCTTCCAAGAGGCTTCCTTCCGGTTGAAGAAAATATTGAGCAGGGCCGTGAAAAAACTGGTCGTTGCGATACAGGCTACGCCAACGGACACATTCGACGCTTGGATACTGGCATAAAACGCGACCCAGTGTATGGCAAGGATAAATCCGCAGCCGCAGATCCGGTACAAATTCTTGCCTCGGGGAAGATGCAACCTGCTTAGAAACAGCAAAACCACTGAAAGCGAAACCACGCTGACGGCCATCCTATACCACACTAGCGGCAGGCCACTCAGGGAAATAAGCCTGCCGAAAATCCCCGTCCAGCCGGCAAGGAATACGGCCAGATGGAGGAGAATGAGAGTATGGGTATTATTGCTACTCTTCACGACTAAACATTGCAAGCGTGAGGATAATGAATGTCACCACGTTTTTGCCAGTTCAAGGCCTTCCTCTATCGTGGAATTGATTTGCCGGTCCAGTTCTCCCTCTGGCATGTAATCGGAGTTATGCACGTCCAGAACGGTCATTTCTCCCAGATTCCACAGCGCCCCCAAGGCTCTCAGGTACGGAGAACCCTGATCCAGAGAGCTTCCTGTAGGAATATCCATTCCACGTGTGGTGATATAAAGAACCTTTGGAGCCTTGCAGAGGCCTACACAGGTTTTGCCGTTGTCCGTAAAGGTGATATCAAAGAGCGAAACCTGCTCGAAAAAGCATTTTAAAACCGCCGGAAAACTCATGTCCCAGAACGGCGCTGCAATGAGAATGCGGTCCGCCTTGGCAATAGCCGATGCGGCCTCGCGGGCCCAGGCAGGGATTTCGCCACGACCGCGCTCCTCAAAAAGACCGGGATTGAGTGGGACGATATCCATTTCAGGCAGGTCATATCGGGTGACTTTGTACCGTTTAGACAAAGCATCGATAATTGGCTCCGCAATTCTGAGAGTACGGGAATCTGACTGACGCACACATGCGTCGACGATAACGAGAGATTTCATTCTTAAACCGGAACTAAAACAATCTCAAAGTTACACATTTTCTTTGATTTTGCGCCGCTGAAGGTGATGAGGTTGGATTATGCGTTTGTGAGTATCGGTTTAACCTTATTGCACACGATTCTGGCATATTTGCGAGGCCTTTTTAGGAAAAATCACTAAATTTGCTGAAGTAGATTAGACTAATGGCCAACAATCAACACGCTCAAATACTATACATAGTTCGGGAAGACTGCATCAGCATTTTCCTTAGATGCTTTGTAACTTGAATATTCTATTTGAAATGGCATATAAACGGCAGTAGTCATCAAATCAATAGTAAAAGGCAACAAATCAAATAGTTAATCATCAGTCAAATGTTGAAACGAGTTATTTATCAAGAGACCCAGCAACAGTTCTTCAAAGATGTATTATTGAATAAGGTGGCCGCTAAGATGCAGGAAACTGCGGAAGCATATAATATCCATCCTGGCCATTCTGAAATTGTATCATGGCACAACAATGCTCCCAAAATTAAAAACCTGCTTGAATTGAGCGGTGTCTCTGATACCTATGTAACATTTGAGTATTTGGTGCCATATAATATGAAGCGAATTGACTGCATGATATATGGAGTTGGTGCTGATAACACGGGCAATGTCGTTCATATTGAATTGAAACAATGGAGTAACGATGGCGTAAAAACTGCCAGCGTATCTGGTAATTTTGAAGTGGAGGATGACATAACAGACACAACATTCAAAGTTGAAGCTTATACTGGAGGCAACTACAGAGTAGTCTCTCATCCTTCACAGCAAGTTAGGGGATATAATGACTATTTGACCGGTTTTGTAGAGGTTCTGAGTACAAGAGAACTGGAACTTCATGGGTATGCGTATTGCTATAATTATACTCATGACAAAGATGAGAAGTTATACGATCCTATGTATGCTTCCCTTTTGAAGCAGTATCGAACTTACTCCGGGAATGAGGTTGAACAGCTTGCTCAAGAACTGTTTAATGCGCTTCAAAACGGCAATGGTTTCAGCATTTTCAATAAAATGATGAATAGCCCCATCCGCCCTTCCAAAAAACTCCTGGAGTCAGCTGCCAACATGGTTCACGATGGCAATGAATCTGCCTTCTCCCTGATTGAAGACCAGATAGTTGCGAGAAATGTCATTCTAGATAAGATTCGTCATTATGTCAATGAACGGAATCGGAAAAAGGCGGTTATTATTGTAAAGGGCGGACCCGGAACGGGAAAAACTGTCATTGCGCTTCATATTCTTGCCTTAGTTGCAAAAATGAAGTCCCGAATCACTGTCCACTATGCAACTAAGTCCAAACCACTCCTGGAGGGAATAAAAAATAGATTACCAAGAGGGAGCCAGGCCAAACTTCTGTTCTCAAATGTGACACAGTTCATTCCAGCTAATTTTGAGCCGAATGCTCTGGATGTCTTATTGGTGGACGAGGCCCATAGGATTTCACAGTCTTCAAATAATCAATATACACCAGCGGAAAAGCGAACATCCATGCCTCAAATAGAAACCTTGATACGCGCTGCTAATATCTGTGTTTTCTTCATAGATGATAAACAGGCTATTCGCAGTGTTGAGATAGGCTCGACTTCCTTAATTCGTGAAACGGCTCGGAAGTACAATGCCGAGATTGAAGAGGTGGAATTAACGTCTCAATTCCGTTGCAACGGATCTGACAACTATCTCGATTGGCTTGAGGATGTTCTTTACAATAAAGACGTTATTCATCATTTTGGCAAGGAAGACTTTGATTTTCAGATAGTTAATTCTCCATCAAAGCTCTATGAAAAAATTGCCTCCATTGACTCAGAACCAGGGAAGACAGCGCGTCTTACCGCTGGATTCTGTTGGCCCTGGTCAAGTGATCTCGGCGAGGATGGAGACTTGGTCAAAGATGTGCGTATCGGCGATTTTGCCATGCCGTGGGAAACTAAGGATACTATAAAGAATATACCTGCCGGTTATGTAAAATGGTATGAATGGGCATATAAGCCGGAAGGAGTAAAACAAGTCGGCTGCATTTATACTGCTCAAGGGTTTGAATTTGATGTTGTCGGGGTTATCGTCGGCCCAGACTTGTATATTGACAAAAGCGGTAAGCTTGCGGTCAACAAGAGCGCGATTGCCGACCCTGTCTTAAAAAGAAGCGGGGACGGAATAGATGCCTATGTCCGTAATATATATCGTGTTCTGATGTCCCGTGGAATGAAAGGATGTTATGTCTTCTTTTGCAACAAGGATGTCGAGAACTATTTTCGCAAAGCATTGGAGGATTGTTAATGGAGAAGAATGATTTACAGAAGTTGACAGAGGAAGTCCTCGCGTTCACTAAGGATCGGGATTGGGATCAGTTTCACAATCCTAAAGATTTGGCGATTGCATTGTCTATAGAGGCCTCAGAACTTCTTGAGGCTTTCTTATGGAAAAAACCTGAGGATGCAAAAATCGGCAAAATCAGGGAAGAATTGGCCGATGTGGTCAACTATGCAATCTTGCTTGCCGACAAGTGCAATCTGGATATCTATGAGATTGTTACGGAGAAATTGAAAATCAACGGAGAAAAGTATCCAGTCAATAAATCGAAAGGCTCGGCCAAGAAGTACAGTGAATTATAATACCTTAATTCCCTATATTTTTTCAAGTCCTTCCACATAATCTGGAGGGACTTGAAATTTATACGCAGGGTATAAAACTCGTCCATTCTTCGCATTAATGCCAGTAGGGGATGCCAGACCGTTTTCCATAAGCCATAGAGATAGTTGCGGGAAATTGTTAATGTCTATATATTGCTCATGAGGAGGTAGCGTACTTGAAGACTCGAGATTAATTGTAATTGTTCCCAAGATTTCATCAAAAAGAGTTTCATCATAAGGATAGTCCTCGTCTTCCAGCAAATCTTCGTCCAAATCAGCGGCACGGCACATCATGATGACAGCTAAGGAGTTATTGTCGGAATATACTCCATACCCCAACTGCACTTCAATATCTCGATTGAAGTACGGCAGTATGTAGGTTTTGTCTGAATATGCCAGCATAACTATACCCATCCCTAGTATGAATTTGGTTTTCGGGTGCCCCAAAGACAGGAGCAATCTTCGGACAAAACTACATCATCTGGTTGAGAAAAACAAACAAATCATCAACATTATTGCGATGTTGTTGATTATTTGTATCTTTGCATAGACTAAACAGCATGCTAAAACACGATAGATGTATTATCCACGTGGAGGTCAAGGACACCCACGAACATTTTTACTTTGGCTCCGCGGCAGCAATGTTTGAGGACTCCAGAGTAAAGAATTTGTTGAAGATAAAGTATCAGACCTTTCGCACCAAGCGTATCTCCGAAGGCAACCCCTTCGAGAATGAGTTCGTTATCGTCCGGAAAGGCAATCTCAATACAATCGATCATAGCGAGCTTCTTTAGTCAACTACACTTAGTAATGATCGGTAATCATATTATAAATATACATTAGACTAGTGTCTTTCTTTATCGGCATTTATTTACTATTTTTGTTATTCAAACCTTGGCGCAGAGAACAACGCTGCAAATCTAAGGTTTGTAAAGCCATGGCGCAAAACAGCATCAAAAACTAATAACTATATGGCCGAGAAAAACACCTACCCCTGCGAGAACTGCAAGTTCCGTGCATCTTATGACAAGAATCCCAAGTCCTTCAAGGGGCGCTTCTGGCGCTGGCACATTAACTTCTGTCCGGGATGGAAGGCTTTCTTCACTCACCAGGATGAGGAGACAAAGGCTGCGCTTCGGGAGAAATACAACTTCCAGAAGTATCAGTAAGCCATGGCAATCCGCAAGTTCGGCACGTGTTTCTTTGAGCAGTATGCTCAGATTTCGCTCTCGGCGCTGCTGGGGAGCGAGTTTGACTGTCTTGTGAACCGCGACCGTCCGGATTTGCAGAGTACGGACGGGCATTCTGTCGGCATCGAGGTGACGCGGGCCATGGAGGAGAGTAAGAATGCGAATCTGGAGTTGCTGAAAGATGTGGCCGGGATTACTCCCGCCGGGCCGGAGGACGAGATCGGCCAGATTCTGGAGTACGGATACGGCTATGGACTGAGTGAGGGTAAGTACATCGGAGTGAAGGAGTTGTCGTACTGGTCCATGGCACTGCCGCTCAAGCGGATCATCGAAAGCAAGGTGTCCAAAGCGGGGAACGGCTTCTACGGTCATTATGACAAGATGGGCCTCTTTATCTTCTCCCGTGAGAATCTTAGCGAGTCGGAGGCGCAAAAGGCCATGGACTATACCATGTCCCTGCAGAAGTATCAGGATATCCGTTACGACAGGCTGTATATGGCCGATGTGAACGACCTCTTCGTCTGTAACCTGGATGACGGCCTGAAGGAAAGCTCCCGTATGGTCAGGTATCCCGTGACACAGGAGCAGCGGAAGGCGTTTTATCGGGAGGCTGTCCAAAGACAATCGGAGTGACCAATTATAAAAGACCGACTTCTATGCGTGCTGTTATTCAAAGAGTTTCTTCGGCTTCCGTTACTATTGACGGGGCAGTGAAGTCGTCAATCGGCCAGGGACTGCTTGTGCTTCTTGGCATAGGCCATGAGGACGGGCAGGAGGACATTGCGTGGCTGGTGAAGAAGATTTCCGGTCTGCGCATATTCGATGACGATTCCGGAGTGATGAACCGCAGTGTGATGGATGTCGGCGGCGAGGTCCTGGTCGTCAGCCAGTTTACGCTGATGGCATCTACGAAGAAGGGCAATCGGCCGTCATATATCGGTGCTGCGGGGCATGAGCTGGCCATTCCTCTCTATGAGCAGTTCTGCGCAGCGCTGTCCTCCGCCGTCGGACGTCCGGTGGGAACCGGAGAATTCGGTGCCGACATGAATGTGGCTTTGGTAAATGACGGTCCCGTGACGATCTGCATCGACACCAAGAACTAGTTGTGTCTTGAAATCCGAGAAAAAAGTGTAAAAACGACAATAAGGGGGCATTTCTTTCAAAATTGTTTTTCTATCTTTGTACTGTCCGAAGAAGGAGACGCCGGGTTTTGCTGCAGCCCTCATAAGGACGACAACCGAGATAATGAACTGGATCATTCTGATTGTTGCCGGGCTGTGTGAATGTGGTTTCACCTTCTGCCTGGGCAAAGCAAAATTGGCGGCCGGATGGGAAGCCATCGGCTGGTATGCCGGATTTGTGATTGTGTCGGCCCTGAGCATGGTGCTGCTGGCCAAAGCGACGAAGACCATCCCCATCGGCACGGCTTATCCTGTCTGGACAGGCATCGGGGCGGTGGGAACAGTGCTGATCGGCATCCTGGTTTTCAAGGAACCGGCTACTTTCTGGCGGCTGTTCTTCATTTTCACCCTGATTGCCTCCGTGATCGGCTTGAAACTCGTTTAAATCCTCCCCTATATGACAGAGTCCCCATACCATGCTGCTGAAGGCCGGTACGAAAAGACGGCCTACCGCCGTGCCGGCGCATCCGGCGTCCTGTTGCCGCCCGTTTCCCTGGGTCTTTGGCAAAATTTCGGCTCCCAGGCTCCTTTCGACCGCTCAAAAGCCATTCTCCATTACGCTTTCGACCAGGGAATCTGCCATTTCGATCTGGCCAATAACTACGGCCCGGCATACGGTACGGCGGAGGAAACCTTCGGCCGTGTCATGCGCACATCCTTCAAGCCCTACAGGGACGAACTGTTTATCTCCAGCAAGGCCGGTTACGACATGTGGCCGGGCCCTTACGGTAACTGGGGCTCCCGGAAATACCTGATGGCCAGCCTGGACCAGAGCCTCAAACGGATGGGCCTGGAGTACGTCGACCTTTTCTACACCCACCGTTTCGACCCGCTGACCCCGCTGGAGGAAACCCTTCAGGCGCTTGTGGACATGGTCAGGCAAGGGAAAGCCCTCTATGTGGGAATCTCCCGTTATCCGTTGGAGGAGACCCGCTTTGCTTACCAGTACCTTGCCAGCCGGGATGTGCCCTGCCTGCTGTTCCAGGACCGGTACAACATTCTGGACCGCGGCCCGCAGGAAAAGGGGCTGCTGGCTTTGTGCGATGAGCAGAAAGTGGGATTCATTTCTTTCTCCCCGCTTCAGCAGGGGCTTCTGACCAACCGTTATCTGGAAGGCATCCCGGAGGATTCCCGCATGGCGCTGGACTTCTCCCTGAGACGCAGCAGCCTGACGCCGGAACTCCTCCAGGCCTTGAGGCAGCTGAACGCCATAGCCGCCGGGCGCGGCCAGAGTCTGGCCCAGATGTCCATTTCCTGGCTGCTGGCGCAGGAATCCGTTTCTTCTGTCATTGTGGGGGCCAGTTCAGTGGCGCAGTTGAAGGATAATCTCGAAGCCGTCCGGAACCTCTCCTTTACAGCCGAAGAGCTGTCAGAGATTGACCGGATTTCCGCTCCTGTTCAGATCAGGTAACGGGCGCGCAGCACGGCAAAGTCTTCTTCGGTCAGACCCATCTGCTCCTGGACGTATTCCTGGAGAGTGCCCCAGTTGGCCTCGATGACGTCCAGTCCGTGGCAGAAATTCTTCACGCTCACGCCCATGAAGGCGCGGACGACGTCTTTTTCTTCTTCCGAGCCGCCGGCGGCCTCTACGTCGGCACAGAGTTTTTCCACCAGAGGCCGATAGCTGTCGTTGGAACGGTCGAAGTCTTCCACGATGGTGGCCCGGTCGGCCCCGAGGGCGGCGAGGATGAGGGCCGCTCCAATGCCCGTGCGGTCCTTTCCCTGAGAGCAGTGCCAGAGCACCGCCCCTTCCGGGGTTTCCAGGATGAGGTTGAGGAAGGTGGCGTACTGGAGCTGGGAAAAGTCACTGAGAATCAGCGAGGGATACAGTGCCCGGGCCTTTTCTTTGAAGGTTTTGGTGAAGGACAGCCGGACAATGTGTTTTTCCAGGTTCAGCCACATCTGTTCCGGAATCGCTTCTCCCGTATCCTTTTCGGCCGATGTGTCCAGCGTGGGGAGGAGGATGTGTTCCGCACCGGGGATATAGGCGTCTTTCTGGAGGGTGGCCTCGGCCTCGGAACGGAAATCAAAGATGCGGCGGAGGTGATACTCTTCGTGGAGACGCCTCACATCCTCTTCCGATGCGTCGTGCAGATGGGCCGTTCTGAGGAGCAGTCCCTTCCGCACCGTCTTGTCACCGATCCGAATGCCGCCCAAGTCGCGGGCGTTGAGCACTTTCTCCAGCTGCATGGCCTACTTGTACAGATGGCGTTTGATGGTTCCTTTTGCCGTGCGTTCGAAGGGAAGGTCCACCAGTTCTACGCGGAAAATCTGGCTGAATTTGGGAAGGAACTGGTTGGCGCGGTTCCGGATGCTGTTTGCCAGTTCCAACTGGCTTTCTTCGTCCAGGTTGACCAGGGCGTCGGCTTTGGCGTAGACCAGGGCGACGATTTTTCCTTCGCGCTCCAGCACCACGGATTCCACCACGGCAGGGTTCCGGGACAGGACCTGTTCCACTTCTTCGGGGTAGATATTCTGTCCGGAGGCGCTGAGAATGAGCGCCTTGATGCGTCCGCGGATGAACAGGTTGCCGTCCTCGTCCATGACACCCAGGTCGCCGGTCCGGAACCAGCCGTCTTCGGTGTAGGACTTGGCGTCGGCCTCCGGGTTCTTATAGTAGCCCATGGTGAGGTTGGGACCGCGGGACTGGATTTCGCCGGGGATGCGTTCGGGGTCTGACGAGTCGATACGGATTTCGTGGATGGGTTTGCCGCAGGAGCCGGTGACAAAGCCTTGCGGCGTCTCCAGCGCCAGCAGCGGGCAGGCTTCCGTCATCCCGTAACCCACCGCATAAGGCAGGCCGATTTTCTTGAAGACGCCCTCTACCTTCCAGTCCAGGGGCGCTCCGCCGATGATGATGGTCTTGACCCTGCCGCCCAGATACTCGATCATTTTCTCTCCGACCGACTTGTAGAAGGACAGCCGGACGCCGGGCAGCGAACTGAGCAGTTTGGCCGACCGCGTGTTCAGGAGGGGGCCGATGTACTTGTTGCACATCTTCTCCATGATCAGGGGGACGGTGACAATCAGGTAGGGCTTGATTTCCTGCATGGACTGCACCAGCAGGGAAGGGGACGGGGTCTTTCCGAGGAAATGGATGGTGAAACCGGTGCAGCAGGGATAGATGAACTCCATCGCAAGGCCGTAGATGTGGGCAAGCGGGAGCATGGAAACCAGCGATTCCGGTGCGTTGTAGATGTGCTGCTGGCAGTATTCCACGATGTCGGACATGGCACCGTATGACAGCATGACGCCCTTGGGGTCTCCGGAGGTGCCGGAGGTGTAGTTGATGATGGACAGGAAGTCCATGTTGTCCGGATAGACGGCGTCCTGGGCGTTGAAGCCTTGCGGGTAGCACTCCTGCATCAGCTGTTTGCGGCTGTCCCAGGCTTCGCGGAGGTCACTGTCGGCCATCAGGAGCTGGTCTTCCCTGGCGCTGAGCACGCCGCGCAGTTGGGGAAGGTCCTTCTTGCTGAGCTGTTTCCAGATATCGGGGTCTGCGATCAGGAGGATGCTGTCGGAGTGGTTGATGAGCTGGGCGGTGCCGTCGGGGGTGAAATTGGGCAGGATGGGAACGATGACGGCTTCGTAGGTGTTGACGGCAAGGAAGTTCAGCGCCCAGCGGGCCGAGTTGCGGGCCACCAGGGAAATCTTGTCTCCTTTCCGGATGCCGGCCGTCTGGAAGAAGATGTGCATCTGTTCGATGTAGGCGGCCATCTGGGCGTAGGTATAGCTTGCGCCCTGATAGTCGCAGAGGGCGGGTTTGTCAGCCCTGAGGTGTACTTGTTCTTCCAGTTTTTTCAGATAGTGCTTCATCGGCCGAAACGTTCCATTTTATGCAAAGATACAAAAAAATATATAGTTACTCTTCGGTAAAATGATTACATTTGCAATTGCAATGCCAGTAGGAACACTCATCGGAATCATCGTGGCGCTCTTGTATGTGGGCGTCGCTGTCGTGATTGTCCTGAATCACCAGGAATCCAGCTCCAAACTGTTCTGGCTGTTCTTTTTCCTGGTCATTCCCGTTATCGGCTTTGTCGTTTATGTAGTAGCCGGTTACAGCTACCGGTCAGCCGGCATGCGCAGGCGCCTGCATGCAGGAATCCGGGAAATGTTCGAGGACGGTCTCAGCCCCGAGCAGAAAGAAAAGCTGTTTCCGGACAGCGGGCAGGACAAGGTGGAGGACCCTTTCCGCCAGCTTGCCACCCTCATGCGGACGGTGGGGGAAGGAAACCGGGTCTATGACGGGAATTCCTTCGAAATCATCACCAGCGGCCTCCGCAAGCGGGAACTCCTCCTGGAGGATATCCGGAAGGCCGAGCGTTTCATCCACATCGAGTATTTCCGTTTCGGCAATGACAAAGCCGGCCGCGAAGTGCGTGACCTCCTCCAGCAAAAGGCTGCCGAAGGAGTGGAAGTGCGGTTCCTGAACAACAATATGATCGGCTGGAATATTCCCCGTTCCTATTTCCGCAAGATGCGCAGGAACGGGATTGAAGTCCTGCCGTTCACGCATATCCGCCTGGGCCTCATCAAATGGATCATGCGCATCAACCACCAGAATCACCGGAAAATCGTCGTGATTGACGGGAAGGTGGCGTATACGGGCGGCATGAACCTGAATGACAATTATTTCTACAAGTGGCGGGATACGCATCTGCGGATCGTCGGCCCTGTCATCGGCCGTCTGCAGGCTGCGTTTGTCGATAACTGGACAGGATCCGGCGGACGGCTGTCCCACCCGCTGTCCTACTATTTCCCCACGGATATTCCCCAGGGCGACGGGCCCATGCAGGACAAGTTGCTGCAAGTTGTCACGGACGCTCCGGAAAACGCCTGGCCGGCCATGCAGATGGGTTTCGAGTGGATTCTGCAGAACGCCCGGACCTACGCCTATATCCAGACGCCCTATTTCATCCCGCCGGAGTCTCTGCTGGTAGCGCTCAAGACTGCTGCCCTGCGGGGGGTGGACGTGCGTCTGATGCTTCCGAAGAAGGTGGACACGCTGTTCGTAGGGCCTGCCAACCGCGCTTTCTTCGAGGAATGCCTGGAAGCCGGCGTCCGCATCTTCGAACGCAGCGGCGAATTCATCCACTCCAAGACGCTGGTGGCCGACGACGGGGTCTCCATCATCGGCGCATCCAACTGGGACCTGCGCAGTTTCTCCATCAACAATGAGGTGAACACAATCATCTACGACCGGGAAACGGCCCTCCGCTGCAGGGAAATCTTTCTCACGGACATGGCCAAGGCCCAGGAACTGCGCTACGAGGAATGGACAGCCAGCCGTACCTGGTACCAGGAAGCCGGTTCACAGTTTGTACGGATGTTCTATTGGATCCTGTAACTACTTGAGGATAAGGTCGTTTGTCCCTTTCAGTCCCACCGTGCCGAAGTAGGCTTCGACAAGGGTTCCGCGTACATAGACCCGGGTGCCGACAAGGTCCCGGTGGTCCACCAGGTTCAGGGCGTCCCGGACCGGACCTTTGGGCAGTTCCACCGCTACGCAGGAGGCCTTCGCCGTTACGCTCGAACGGTCGGCAAGGGCCAGGTGCGTGGCTTTCGTAATCCCGGACGTCTTCACATTCTTTCCGGCCGACGTCAGGTCTCCGCCCACGATATAGCCGTGCAGCCACACTTCCTCCCCGATATGGGCGGAAGCCTCTCCGACCGGAATGGCTCCGTCGGCATTCCCCGACGGAGAGGACGTGTCGCCGGAGTTGTCCCCTCCGATGGTGTACGACCCTGAATTCCAATTCTTTGTGGTATCTGTCTGTACGGATATGCTGCCGCTTCCGGTCCCGTTTCCGGACGGGGCCGATATGTTCATGGTCAGGATTTCCCGGGCGCTCAGCTCCCGTGTGAACAGGGTCTCGAACTCGCCGTAATTGTACAGGAGAAGGGACATCTCTCCCGGTCTGAGGTATGCGATGCGGCGCTCGTTGTACTGGTATTTCAGCTTTACGTCGTCCTGTTTGACATACAGGATGCCGTCCGGGAAAGACGTGAGGAAGTCGGGTGCGATGTTCAGGCGGATGCCGGCGTTCCGCAGGGTACAGTGCAGCCGGACGGTTACGCTCTCTCCGCTCCGGATAACGGCGACTTGGGTGTCTCCATACTGCGGACGGGCAAAGGCGGGGGAGGTAAATGGGATGGAAACGATGCTCACCGTGTAGTTTCCCGGGCTGAGCAGCAGGGATTCCGGGGAATCGCCGTAACTGCCTTCATAGAGGACTTCTCCGTTGGCGTCGGTGACGCTCAGGAGGAAGTCGTTGGTGTCGGGGAGTTCTTCCGGGGCTTTGGTGTAGGACTGTCTGTCCAGGGTCCAGCGAAGTTCTCCCTGTCCCTGCTGTTGCAGGGCGGCGGGGGAGAAGTCGTCACAGGCGGTGAGGCCTGTGGCCAGGGGAATCAGCAAAAGCAGGGATGGGAGGGTTTTCATAGGCATGGATGCGTTTTAATGCCGGGCACCGTTGTCCGGCAGGGGCGAAGATAAGCGCCTTTTTCCGGGAAGGCTTTGCAGAACAGAAATTTTTTTCGGAAAGTTTTGTGCGGTTCGGCTGAAACCGCATTATTTTACGCGGATTTGAACAAAATTCTCTATCTTTGTACACTTAAAATGTGACGTATGTTTGAGAACTTGAGCGAAAGGCTGGAAAGGTCTTTCAAGATACTGAAGGGTGAAGGCAAAATCACCGAAATCAATGTGGCGGAAACCGTTAAGGACATCCGTAAAGCCTTGCTGGACGCGGATGTAAGCTATAAGGTGGCCAAAGATTTCTGCAACCGGGTCAAAGACAAGGCCATCGGTGCAAATGTCCTCACTGCTGTGAAACCGCAGCAGATGATGGTGAAAATCATGCACGACGAACTGGCCGATTTCATGGGCTCTACCGCGCAGGAAATCAATCTGAAAGGAAATCCTGCCGTTGTGCTGGTCGCCGGCCTGAATGGCTCCGGTAAAACCACTTTCTCCGGGAAACTGGCCCTTCACGTCAAGTCCAAACGGGGCATGAAGGTGCTCCTCGCTGCCTGCGACACCTTCCGTCCTGCCGCTATCGAGCAGTTGAAAGTGCTCGGAGACAGCATCTCCGTTCCCGTCTACACGGAAGAAGGGGAGAAAGATCCCATCAAGATTGCCCAGGCCGCTGTTGCCAAAGCCCGGAACGAGGGTTACAGCGTCGTCATCGTAGATACGGCCGGCCGCCTGGCTGTGGATGAGCAGCTGATGAACGAAATATCGGCCCTCCACCAGGCCATCCGTCCTACGGAGACGCTCTTTGTGGTCGACGCCATGACCGGTCAGGATGCCGTGGAAACCGCCAGGGCCTTCAATGACCGTCTGGACTTCGACGGCGTCGTCCTGACCAAGATGGACGGCGACACCCGCGGCGGTGCCGCGCTTTCCATCAAAGCCGTGGTGGGCAAACCCATCAAGTTCGTTTCTTCCGGTGAAAAACTGGAAGCCCTGGATGTCTTCCACCCCGACCGAATCGCCGACCGGATCCTGGGTATGGGCGACGTGGTCTCCCTTGTGGAAAAGGCCCAGGAACAGTTCGACGAAAAACAGGCCCGTGAGCTCAAGAAAAAGCTGGCTAAGGACCAGTTCACCCTCTGGGACTTCTATCAGCAGATCCAGCAGGTGAAGAAGATGGGCAATATCAAGGATCTCGCCGGCATGATTCCGGGCATGGACAAAGCCCTCAAAGACGTTGACATCCCCGACGATGCCTTCAAGGCCACGGAAGCCATCATCCTCTCCATGACCCCTTACGAGCGCGAGCATCCGGAGGCCATCAACGGCAGCCGCCGCAAGCGCATTGCAGACGGCAGCGGCACCTCCCTTCCGGAAGTGAACCGCCTGCTGAAGCAGTTTGAAGGCACCCGCAAGATGATGAAGGGCGCCGTGACCGGCAGTCTCCTGAACCGGTTCAGAAGATAGGGATTATTCCCCGAACATCAGTTTCAGGTCTTCCCGGATGCGTTTTGCGCCCTGTTCGGGCACAAAGGACCACTGGCCGATAATCCGCTTGTCTCCAATGACTTCCGGGTCGATGGAGCCGTTTTCCATGAGATAGTCGTACAGGAGGTTGCGGATTTCGGGATAGCGGGCGACGACCCGTTCGTCAATCCGGTCGGTGTCCACGCCGGCCTCTTCGAGGAGTCCGCCGCCACCGCTGGCGCGATACGAGGTCATGGCCACGTTATATTCCTGTTCGGGGACGAAAGGCTCTCCGTTGGCCAGCGAGCTGACCTTCACGCGTTCTCCGAACGGCCGGGTGACGTCCACCGTGTAATTGATGCCTGCAGCCGAATCAAAGTTGTAGGACTGTCCCGTGAAAGACCATCCCCGCTGCTGGGTACGGGGGTTGTCGCGGGGTACGATCTTCAGGACGTGATCCTGTCCGTTCTGGATCCAGCGGTCGTAGGACGCTTCCAGGAAGGCGGTCAGTTCTTTTCCGGTCATCCGGATCACATAGAGCTGGTTTTCAAAGGGATAGAGGGTGAACAGGTCGTTGAAAATCAAGACGCCGGGCTCCACGGTACCGTTGTAGGTGAGGGGAGCGGCGATGGAAATCTGGGCGGGCTTCTGACGGATGCTGAGGGTGTGGATGAGGTTCATGTAGTCGCACATCCCCGCGTAGGCGTCGCGGGTGCGGATGCGGGTGTTCAGGATGCCGACTTCCTGCTTCGTAAAGGCCCGTACAGCCTCGAATTCTTTCTGGAAATGGGCGCGCATCACAGGGTCGGCCATTTCGGCCTTGACGGGGATGAGGTCGGTCTCGAAGGTCTTTTTCACGATGGCGCCGTCTTTTACGCTGAGGTGCATTTTTCCGTGGGCGACAAAGCGGCTGTGGCTGCCCGAATTCAGCAGCGCAGAAGTGTCACGCGTTTCCACATAGGGCCGATGGTCGTGCCCGCAGATGATCCAGTCTACGCCGCGGACGCTGTTGAAGGCGTCCAGGGCCTCGGCCTCCAGGATGGTGCCGTCTCCGCGGCCGCAGGCCGAATGCATGGCGGCCACCATGACGTCCGGATGCTCTTTCTCCCTGACATAGTCCACATCCCGCTGGATGATGTCTTTGATAGGGACAAAGTCCATTCCGCTCCAGAGTTCCTCTGACAGCCAGGCTTTGATGTTGGCGTTATTGTAGCCGATGACGGCAATCTTCAGGCCGGCCTTTTTGACAATCTTGTAAAGCGGGAAATAGGGTTTGCCGTTGTCCGTGCGGATGACATTGCCGGCCAGGAACGGCGAGCCGGCCTTCACCAGGTCTTTCTGCACGCGGTCGTATACGGGGTGACCGGTCTCGATGTCGTGGTTGCCCATGGCCACGCAGTCGTATTTCATGTATTCCAGCAGACGCGGGAACAGGTGCGGCGACAGCGTGTCGATGTAGTTGTAATAGTAGGCTGCATTGTCTCCCTGCAGGCAGTCGCCTGCGTCCACCAGAAGGACGTTCTCCGCTCCGTCGGCTTTGCGGACGGAGTCGATGTAGTGGTTCATGGCGAAGAGGGATTTCTTGATGCCGTTCCCTACGTAGGTAGAGTCGAACCAGGTGCTGTGTACGTCGTTGGTGGAGAGCACGGTGAGGGTATACTCTCCGTCTTTGAGCCGGTGACTGCAGGAACACAGGATGGCCGTCAGCGCGGCGGCCGCAAGAATGAAGCCTTTTTTCATATCAGTAGTTTGTCGATGTCTTTGTGCTCGCCCACCAGCCACAGGGTGTCGCCTTCTTCCAGGGGGATATGGGCGTCGGGTACATGGAGCGTACCGTCTTTCTTTTCTATGCCGGCCACCAGGCAATGGTGGCGGTTGCGGATGCCGCTGTCTTTGAGCGCAACCCCCAGGAAAGGAGAGTCAGGCCCAACCGGGAGCCGCCTGAGGACCATTTCTCCTGCCGAGAGGTCTTCCGGAACACTGGTATCGGCCTGCTGGAGTTCAGCCCCGAAACTTTCCAGATCCCGGTCCGTGCCGATGACCTGGATGCGGTCGTGGGGGAAGATACGGTCTGTCCCCTTGGGGATGTTGATACGCTTATTCCCGCGCAGAATCGATACGACATGCACGCCGTATCGCTGGCCGAAGTTCAGGATATGCAGCTGTTCACCGGCCCATTCCACTTCCGGAGGGATGTCAAAGTCGGCCAGATGGAGGTCTTTGTCCAGAAGGCGGGAGGCATATTCGGGCTTTTTCTCGCCCAGGTATTCTGCCCGCATTTCGCGGGAGCGGAGGTTGGTCATGAAGGTCTGCTCCAGGCGGTGGGAATAGCGCTTGGTCCAGCGGTTCAGGAGCATCAGCGCGACAATCATAAAGGCCAGCAGCAGGATCAGGAGCACGGAAATGTGAAACAGACGTGCCAGCACATACATGACGAAGCCCATGGCCAGGGCAAGCCGCAGGACGATGCTGGCGATGAGCGGAGCCCGGTTGGACCGGTTCTCGCGCCAGAGCTGGGAGAACTCCTCGCTCTTGTTTTTCTTGATGACCAGCATGCGAAGGAAAGGAGCCATGGCGCCGATGACGACGGCGGCGGTCATCACCCGGGCCCACAGATCCGGAAGCCATCGGCTCAGGAGGGGCTGCAGGACACCGAATCCCAGAATGCAGATGGCGATGCACAGGATGCCGTAAATGACGACCGAGCGCCCGACTGCTCCCAGATACTGCTTCCAGAGGCTGTCTTTTCCGGCACGGGGCTCGGCGGCCTCGGCATAGTTGTCCAGGAAAGTCCTGGCTTTTTCGGGCAGGACTTTGTAAAGGGCACCGTAGGCGGGCTCCGCGAGACGGATCATGTACGGCGTCAGGAAAATCGTAATCACCGAAACGGCGACGACGATGGGGTAGAGGAAGTTGCTGGTAACGCCCAGTGCGACGCCCAAAGAGGCGATGATGAAGGCGAACTCGCCGATCTGCGTCAGTGAAAAGCCACATTGCAGGGCCGTCCGCATCGGTTGTCCGGACAGCAGGACGCCGGCCGTGGCAAAGAAGGCCTGTCCCACGATGACAGTGAGGGTAATCACTACGATGGGCAGCCAGTACTGGCCAATCATGGCCGGATCCACCATCATGCCGACCGAGACGAAGAAGATGGCGCCGAACAGGTCTTTGACCGGCTTGACAAGGCGTTCGATATGTTCGGCCTCCAGGGTCTCCGCCAGGATGGACCCCATGATGAAGGCGCCGAAGGCGGCGGAGAAGCCGGTCTTGGCCGCGACCACCACCATCATGAAACACAGCCCCAGGGAAACCACCAGAAGGGTTTCGTCGTTCATCAGGCTGCGGGTTTTCCTGAGGAAGAGAGGGATGAGATAGATGCCGACAACCAGCCACAGAATCAGGAAGAAGACCAGTTTCAGGATGCTCCCGACCAGTTCTCCGCCCTCGAAATTGGCCGACACGGAGACGGTGGACAGGACCACCATCAGGACGACGGCCAGGATGTCCTCCAGAATGAGGATGGACATGACCAGCGATGCGAACTTCTTCTTCTGGAGTCCCAGGTCTTCAAAAGCTTTGTAGATGATGGTGGTGGATGACATGGAAATCATCCCGCCCAGGAAGAGGGCGTCCATCTTGCTCCATCCGAAGGCGGAGCCCACGGTGAAGCCCAGGAAAATCATCCCGAAGATGATGGTGAGGGCGGCGATGATGGCAGGGCCGCCCACTTTGACAATCTTCTTGAAACTGAATTCCAACCCCAGGGCGAACAGGAGGAAAATGACCCCGATGTCGCTCCAGACGTGGATGCTGGCGGTGTCGATGACCGACGGCGTGAGGGAAAAATGAGGACTGGCAATGAATCCGGCCACAATGTATCCGAGCACCAGAGGCTGCTTCAATTTCTTGAAGATGAGCGTCATGATGCCGGCGCAGATCAGGATGAGCGCCAGGTCGGCAATCAATGGGGCCAGTTCGCTCATTTACTTGGCGTAAGCTACGGAACGCGTTTCCCGGATAACGGTGATCTTGACCTGACCGGGATAGGTCATCTCGTCCTGTATCTTCTTGGCGATGTCGCCGGAGAGAACTTCGGCCTCATGGTCGCTGACCTGTTCAGCCCCGACGATGACGCGGAGTTCGCGGCCGGCCTGGATGGCATAGGCTTTGGTGACGCCGGGGTAGGCGCCGGCCAGGTTTTCCATGCCGCGGAGCCGTTTGATGTAGCTTTCAATCACCTCGCGGCGGGCGCCGGGACGGGCACCGGAGATGGCGTCGCCCACAAGGACCAGCGGGGCGTAGAGCGAAGTCATTTCCGTTTCTTCGTGGTGGGCGCCGATGGCGTTGCAGATTTCGGGCTTTTCTTTGTACTGTTCGGCCAGTTTCATACCCAGAAGGGCGTGCGGCAGTTCGGGGTCCTCTTCGGAGACTTTGCCGATATCGTGCAGCAGGCCGGCGCGTTTGGCAATCTTGGGATTCAGTCCCAGTTCAGAGGCCAGGATGGCGCAGATGTTGGCCACCTCGCGGGAGTGCTGCAACAGGTTCTGACCATAGGAGGAACGGTATTTCATGCGGCCGATCAGGCGGACCAGCTCCATCGAAAGGCCGTGGATGCCGAGGTCGATGCAGGTGCGTTTGCCGGTTTCCAGGATTTCTTCTTCCAGCTGTTTCTGGACCTTGGAGACCACCTCCTCGATGCGGGCGGGGTGGATGCGGCCGTCGACCACCAGTTGGTGGAGCGCCAGGCGGGCGACTTCCCTGCGGACAGGGTCGAACGCGCTGAGAAGGATGGCGTCCGGGGTGTCGTCCACGACGATTTCTACGCCTGTGGCTGCTTCCAGGGCGCGGATGTTACGTCCTTCCCGGCCGATGATCCGGCCTTTGATTTCGTCATTCTCGATGGGGAAGGTGGTGACGGCATTCTCGATGGCCGTTTCCGTGGCGGTGCGCTGGATGGTGTTGATGACAATCCGTTTGGCTTCCTTGGCGGCGTTCAGGCGGGCTTCGTCGATGCAGTCGTTGATGTAAGCCTGGGCCTGGGTGCGGGCTTCGGCCTTCATTTGTTCCATGAGCTGGTTTTTCGCATCCTGGGCGCTCATACCGGCGATGGCCTCAATCTGGCGGATCACCTGGCCGCGGAGGTCTTCATATTCCTGCTCCTTGACTTTGATCTGCTCTTCCTGGAGCTTGACCTGGTTTTTCTGGTTGTCCAGTTCCTTGCTCTTGCGCTCCGTTTCCGAAAGTTTCTGGTTGAGGGTGTTCTCCTTCTGTCTGACGCGGTTTTCCGCTTCACGGATCTGGGCGTTCTTCTCGTTCACGGTCTTTTCATGCTCGCTCTTGAGGGAAAGGTATTTCTCCTTGGCCTGGAGGATGCGCTCGTTCTTGATTTTCTCGCCTTCGATCTCTGCCTTTTCCAGGATTTCGTCCCGTTTGCCTTTCAGGATGGCACGGTGGACGAGTATGTACACAGCCAGGGCCAGGACAGCTCCGGCTACGAATCCGATGATGATACTGATGATATCCATAAAATGTATATTGAGTGTTTTGGTTTAAAAATAATACACGTCTGTCCTCTTTGGAAAACAGACGTGTTGGAAAAAAAAGCCGTCAGCATCTAGTCAGAAAATCTTATAGGAATAAGATTTGGGTCCCGACCGGTTTCTGATATCCCATGTCCTGCGCCGAAGCGCAGAATTCCCGTAAAAGGGTAACTGGGGGCCCGTCATCCCCGGTCTGAGTCAACCCGGCGCGTTGAAACGTGTTGATTTCAGCTTTCGATGGTTGACGGCTATTTTGTGATGTCCTGAAGATAGCGGGCAAGATCCTCTTCCAGCGTCTTTTCTTCTGAGGCAAAGCGGTCCATGTCTTTCTGAAGGCCCAGGCGGACGACCGTCTCGTTGAGGGCGACCATGCACAGGATGTCCGCCACGGTTTTTCCGGGGTGGCTGCGCGTGTAGGTGGCGAAGCGCTTGTTGATGACCTCGGCGGCCAGGCGGTACAGCTCCTCCTGTTCGGGGGAGTGGGCTGTAAGGTTGTAGGTGCCGCCGGCGATCTTTACGCTGATTTTCTGGTCCATCAGGCTTCCTCCAGATAGGAGATGCACTTATCGATCTCCTTGATTAATGTATCCACTTTGGCTTTTGCGTCTGCGGGGGCAGAGGCGGAAAAGGCTTCGGTGAGTTTCCGGGTCTCTATCTCGGACTCCAGTTCCATAATCTGTTTTCTCAGGGCGCTGCCGGTTTCCTCACACGCATGTAACTCCTGGCGGAGACGTTCGTTCTCCGCTTTCTCAGCCTCATAGCGTGCAATCAGCTGTTCGATATGTTCTCTGACATTCTCCAGCATGGCCGGTTTTATCCCTATTCCGCAAATTTACGAAAAAAAACGGAAAACTACAGTTTAGCAATGAGTTTTTTGAAAAGGATGGTCATCTTGTCGGCTGCGGCGTCCGCGGCTTTCACGATGGCTTCGCCGTCCGTGACATAGTCCTCGTCATCCGTGGCATGGGCGACATCGGTAATCACGGACATGCCGAAAACGGGAATGGAGGAGTGCCGGGCCACGATTACTTCCGAGGTGGTGCTCATGCCGACGGCGTCGGCGCCGATGGAGCGGAAGTAGCGGTATTCGGCCGGCGTTTCATAGCAGGGGCCCGTGCAGGCGACGTAGACGCCTTTCTGGAGCTGGATATCCTCCTGAGCGGCAATCTCTTCGGCCATGCGGATGAGGGCGGGGTCGTAGGGACGGGTCATGTCCGGGAAACGGGGGCCGAAATCGTCCAGATTGGGGCCGATCAGAGGATTCGGGAGCAGGTTGATGTGGTCCCGGATGATCATCAGGTCGCCCACATGGTAGCCGAGGTTGGTGCCTCCGGCGGCATTGGAGACGAACAGGTACTCGATGCCGATGGCTTTCATCACGCGGATGGGGAGGACCACCTTGTCCATGCCGTAGCCTTCGTAATAGTGGATGCGGCCCTGCATGGCGATGACGGTTTTCCCGCTCAGGGTGCCTACGATGAAGGTCCCTTTATGGCCGATGGCGGTGGATACCGGGAAGCCGGGGATGTCTTTGTAGGAGATGGCGATGGGGTCGGAGATTTCGTCGGCCAGTTTTCCCAGGCCGCTTCCCAGGACGATGCCGATTTTGGGGGCGCGTCCTTTCAGGCGGGACTTCACGTAGTCCGCCGCAGCGTATATCGTTTCAAGATAGGTCATATAATCATTAGAGTTTTGCAATCATTTTCTCGATGAGCCGAGTCATCTTTCCGGCGGCCGCGTCGGCAGCCTGTACCACGTCTTCGCCGTCGTTTTCGAAGTCTTCGGCATAGTTGTCGTGGGCTTCGTTGGTGATGACGGAAATGCCGAAGACGGGGATGCCGGCGTGGCGGGCCACGATGACTTCCGGAATGGTGGACATGCCCACGGCGTCTCCGCCGATAATCCGGAAGTATTTGTATTCGGCCGGGGTTTCATAGGATGGGCCGGTGCCGCCGACATAGACGCCTTTGTGGAGGATGATATCCTCCTGGGCGCCGATCTCTTCGGCCATGCGGATGAGGGCGGGGTCGTAAGGACGGGTCATGTCCGGAAAACGGGGGCCGAACTCGTCCAGATTGGGGCCGATCAGGGGATTCGGGAGCAGGTTGATGTGGTCCCGGATGATCATCAGGTCGCCCACGTGGAGGGAGTAGTTGATGCCGCCGGCGGCGTTGGATACGATCAGGGTGCGAATCCCTGCGCCGATCATCACGCGGATGGGGAGGACCACTTTGTCCATGCCGTATCCTTCATAAAAGTGGATGCGGCCCTGCATGGCGATGACGGTTTTTCCGCCCAGTCTTCCTATGATGTAATTGCCCTTGTGGCCTACCGCCGTGGAGACGGGAAAGCCGGGGAGGCTGCGGTAAGGAATGACGACCGGGTCCTCGATGGCTTCCGCCAGACGGCCCAGGCCGCTGCCGAGGACAATGCCGATGACCGGCTGCCGGCCTTCCATTTTTTCCTTTATGCAGGCTATAATCCCTTTGAGGTTTTCAAGTCTAGGATCCATGGTTATCAGTTTTAGATTTGTGAGAGGATGCGGCGGGCGTTGGACAGGATTTCCGCCTCGCCGGGTATCTGACGGCCGCGCATGATCCATTTGCCCTGGCACATGACGTCGGTGATGACGTCGGAGTGGGCGGCGTACACGAGGTTGGCCGCCGTGGAGCCGGGGGAAAGGAAGGCGGTGCCGGTGATGTCAATCAGGGAAAGGTCCGCGGAGGCGCCCTCACGCAGGACGCCGGTGTCGATGCCCAGGGCGCGGGCACCGTGGGAGGTGGCGCAGTCCATCAGCTCGGAAAGGGGCATCTGGGCCGGGTCTCCCCGCCATGCTTTCTGCAGCATGGCCGTATATTTCATGTGTTCCAGGATGTCCAGATTGTTGGACGACGCTGCCCCGTCCGTGCCGATGCAGACATTGGCGCCGGCGTCCCGCAGTTCGTTGTAACGGAAGCGGAATCCGGAGGCCAGTTTGAGGTTGGAGTTGATGTTGTGGACGCAGTTCACGCCCCGTTCTCCGAGGATGCGGACATCGTCGTCCGAGAGCCAGAGGCAGTGGGCGGCGATGACATCCGGACCCAGGACGCCCAGCTTGTCGAAGTAGGCGGTGGGGGAGAGTCCGTCATGGGCTTTGCGGCAGTCGGCGTCCTCCAGGGCCGTTTCGGCCAGGTGGAGGTGGATTTTCAGGCCTCTTTCCCGGGCAAAACGGGCGGCCCAGAGGATGTTCTCCTCGGACACGGTGTATACCGAATGGATGGAGATGGCGAACTGGGATTCCGGCCCCCACTCAAGGGTACGGCGGTACAGGCGTTCGCAGGCTTCCCGCTGGCGGGCTGCCATCTCCGCGTTGTGGCTGTCCAGGAAGATGAAAGAGACTACGGGGCGGATTCCCATCTCAACGGCGGCCTGACGGGCGTGGGGAGCAAACCAGTACTGGTCGTTGAATGTAGTGGTGCCGCTGCGGATCATTTCCAGGCAGGCGATTTTGGTGGCCCAGTATATGAAGTCGGCATCCAGTTTGGCTTCGATTTTCCAGATTCCGTCGAGCCAGTCGTAAAGGTTGAGGTCTTCGTGGATTCCGCGCAGCAGAACCATGGCGGCATGGGTGTGCATGTTCACAAAACCCGGAATCACGGCTTTTCCGCTGCAGTCGGCCACGTCGGCACCCGGAATTTCCAGGGGTTCCCGGCTGATACGGACGATTTTTCCGCCGTCCACTGCGATGGAGGCGGGTTTGTCTTGAAGGAGGACGTTCTGCAGAAGAATCATGGTACTGTGCGGCAGGTTCGAAAAAACCGGCAGGGTGTGTGCCGGTTTCCTGAGGTTAAAACTCTTCTTCCTCGTGGGAAGGGTATTGGCGGATGGGCTGGTCGTGCAAGAGGTTGTGCAGGATGTATTGCACGGCCTCTGATAGACCGTCCTGGAATTTCTCAAAATCTTCCTTGTAGAGGAAAATCTTGTGCTTGTCGTAGATGAAAGAACCGTCTCTGTCCTGACGGCGTTTGCTTTCCGTTATGGTGAGATAGTAGTCGTTGTTCCCTTTGGTGGTCTTTACGTCAAAGAAATAAGTCCGCTTGCCGGCGCGTACCGGTTTTGAATAGACGTCTTCTGTGTTTCGCTCCTGAGCGTGTCCACGCTCGAAATCATCACTGTACATACGTAGTCCGTTTTTGTTTTCTGCATACAAATTTAGGGAAAATAATTAAAAAACACTAAATTTGCGGAAATAATTTTGTTCTATGTTAAACCGACGTATCCTGAGAATCAAGGCATTCAAGGTCCTGTACGCGTATGCGGAGAATCCGGACCTCCCGTTGAAAGAAGTGCTCACGAGCCTTGATGCTTCCTGCGAAGCCACAAGGGACCTGTATCTGTATATGCTGGCGGTCATTCCCGCCCTCACCCGCGAAGCCTGCAAACGAATCGAGGCCGCCCGCGGAAAATTCAATCCCACGGAGGAAGACCTCCATCCCAACCTCAAGTTCGCCTCCAATGCAGTATCGGCCCTTCTTGAGAAAGATCCGGACTTCAACCGCCTCCTTGAAAAAAAGAAGTTTTCCTGGGAGCAGAACGACGCTTTCCTTCACGCGCTTTACGAAAGGCTGAAAACCCGTCCGTACTACGCCGGGTACATGCAGGACGCCGATACCTCCCTCGCAGGTGACATCGCCCTGTGGAAGCAAATCTTCGAAGAGGAATTCGAGGACGACGAAGCCCTCGCCGCCATTCTGGAGGACGCTTCCATCCACTGGGCCGACGACCTTCCCTACGTCCTGAACTGCATCCTGAAGTCTCTGGACGACATGGCCCGCACTCTCCGCTGGGACCTTCCGCCCCTGTATCAGAGCGACATTCTGGTGGCCCGCGGCAAGAAAGACGTGGACAGCGACCGCAGTTTCGTCCATTCGCTGGTGACTGCCGCCTACGGCCGTTTCCGGGAATACGACGCCCTGATCGCTTCGTCTGTCTCCAAGTGGGACCAGGACCGGCTCTACACCACGGACATCGTCCTCATTGCCATGGGACTTGCGGAAGCGGAAACTTTCCCGCAGATTCCCGTCCGCGTCTCCATCAACGAGTATGTAGAAATTTCCAAGTATTATTCCACGCCCAAGAGCCACGGCTTTGTGAACGGTCTTCTGGACCGGCTCATCAAGGAGAGAATGGCCCAGGGCTTAATTAACAAAGCATTATGATCCTTCTTACCCTCCTGACCGCTTCCCAGGCCGCTCCCCAGCAGCCCAGTGCCTGGCCCACCATCCTTATGTTCGGCGCCATCATCCTGGTGATGTGGCTGTTCATGATCCGCCCTCAGCGCAAACAGCAGAAAGAGCTGCAGGAATTCCGTTCCGCCCTCAAGAAGGGGGACAAGGTAGTCACCGTGGGCGGTATCTACGGAGAAATCGTGGAAGTCAGTGAAAAAACCGTCCTGATCAAGGTCGACGGCGACGTCAAGCTCCGCGTGGACAAGCAGGGCCTCGTCAAAGACTATTCCGAGACCGAACAGCGCTGACGTCTCCGGTAAAAATGTCGCCGAGAGGTTTCTTCCGCACCCGCCTGCCGGGTATGGGCCGGGAATGGATCATCCTGATTGTATCCGTTCTCCTGGCCTTCGGCATCTGGCTGCTGACCAACCTCTCCAAGGAGTACTCCGGAACGATCAGCGTTCCGGTCATCGCCATCAGCAACATCGACGGCCACGGTGCCCAGTCTTCCAATACGGTGCTCGTGAGCGCCCGCTGCCGGACGGAAGGGTTCCGGCTGGTCCGGGAATCGAGCCGGCGGGAACGCAAGGTGGTGAAGGTGCGCTTCGACAGGGCGGACCTCCGCCGGACGGGTCCCGACACGTACTGCATTATCGGCGGTACCAAAAACTCCTATGTGACCCAGTTCTTCGGGGAAGGGGCCCAGGTAGAGGCTTTCATCACCGACACCCTCCGCTTTGTCTTTCCCGTGGAGAACCATAAAAAAGTACCTGTAGAGGTGCCCCGCAGCATTATGTACCGTTCACAGTACATGCCTTCGGGGCCCTTTGTGGTTTCTCCGGATTCGGTAACCGTGTACGGCGAGACCGCCAGGCTGGATGCCATAGAGAAGGTCACTTCCGCCCGCCTCACCCTGACCGACCTGGACGAATCCCAGCATGGCATTCTCCGGCTGAATGTCCCCGAGGATGTCCGCCTGTCCGCCGAACAGGTAAGCTACGAGATTCCTGTTTCGCGTTATGTGGAACTGCGGGCAACCCTTCCCGTCGAAGTCTGGAACGCCCCGGCCGGCCATCATCTGCAGGTGTATCCTGCGGTGGCCAATGTGATCCTTCGCTGCGCTTTCCCCATTTCGAAGGATCCGCTGCCGTCGTTCCGGATCTTTATCGACTGGCGGGATTTCTCTGCATCCCTGACGGGCCGGTGCGTACCCCATACCCCTCCGCTTCCTTCCGGCGTGCTCGATTATCGGGTCGACCCTGAGGTCTTCGATTGCGTGGAGGTTCACTGACATGAAGCGGAAAACCGTCATCGTCACCGGTCTGATCGGCAGCGGCAAATCGGCCGTGTGCGCCCTGCTCCGTGAGCGGGGCATTCCTGTCTATGATTCAGACTCCCGCACAAAGCGGCTCTATGACCGTCGTCCGGCTTTGGTGGATGCCATGGAAAAGGCCGTCGGAACGCCTTTGCGGGGGAAGGACGGCGCTTTGGACCGGAAACGTCTGGCGGGAATCATCTTCTCCGATTCGTCGGCCCGGGAGAAAGTGGAGGCGGTGGTTTACCCCGCCGTCCTGGCCGACTTCAAACGTTGGAAGAGCCGGCAGAAGGGGGCGCCTTTCGTGGTGCTGGAATCGGCCGTAGCCCTGTCCAAGCCCATTTTTGACGCGCTGGCCCAGGCTGTCGTGCTGGTGGATGCGCCTCCGGAGGTGCGTCTTGCCCGCGTGATGCGGCGGGACTCCCTTGACGCGGAGGCGGTCATGCGGCGGATGGCCGCCCAGCGGATTCCGATGGACCGCGTAGATGTGATCCTTTCCAATGACGGGAATGTCCAGGCGCTTTCGGCAGCCGTTTCCCGTGTCTTTTTCGAAGAAAATTCCTATCTTTGCAAGATATTGAACCAGTCTAAGTAAAATATGAAAACCGATCTCGCAAAAACCCTTTCTATCCGTGGACAACACGGACTGTTCAACTATATCGCCCAGTCCCGCACCGGCGCCATCGCCGAATCCCTTGAGGACAAAAAGCGCTACAACTTCAGCGCCAATGCCGGCATCACTACCCTGGCCGACATCTCCATCTACACCGCAGAAGGAGAAATCAAGCTCCAGGAAGTCTTCGGCAAGATGCACGAGGTGCTGGGTGACAAGCTTGCCCCTACGGCCAAATCGGCCGACAGCGAGCTCAAGGCCCTGTTCTCCAAAGCCCTTCCCACTTACGACGCAGACCGCTTCTACGTCTCTCACATGAAGAAGGTGGTGGAATGGTACAACGTCCTGGCTCAGTACGCTTCCCTGGATTTCGTCACCGACGAGGAGCGTGAAGCCGAGGCTGCCAAAGAGGAAGCGTAAATGCCCAGCCTGCAGGTCATCACCCTCGGGTGTTCCAAAAACACCGTAGACACGGAGCACCTTCTGTACCAGGTACGGTCCGCCTATGAGATTGTACCGGAAGAGGACGACCGCCCCGTGGATGTCCTTGTGATCAACACCTGCGGATTCATCGGCGACGCCAAGGAACAGTCCATCCAGACCATTCTGGAAGCCGTAAGGCGGAAACAGGAGGGCGGCGCAGGCCGTCTTCTTGTGTTCGGCTGCCTTTCCCAGCGCTATATGGCGGACCTTCCCGCCCTCATCCCCGAAGTGGACGGCTGGTTCGGCGCCCGGGAGCTGGATCCGCTGGTCCGGGCCCTGGGTTGCACGCCGGACCCTTCGTCCCGGCACAGCCGTGTGCGCACGGACGGCCGCCATCCCTATGCTTTCCTGAAAATCTCCGAAGGCTGCAACCGCCGCTGTTCGTATTGCGCCATCCCGTACATCAGGGGACCGCACAAGTCGGTTCCGATGGAGGAGCTGGTGAAGGAGGCGGAAGAACTGGCCGCCACCGGTGTCCGCGAACTGGTCATCATCGCCCAGGATACTACTTACTACGGCCTGGACCTTTACGGAAAGCGCTGCCTGGCAACGCTCCTGGAGCGTCTGTCGGCCGTAGAAGGAATCGAGTGGCTCCGGATCCATTACTCCTATCCGGCCGACTTCCCGGAAGACGTGCTGGATCAGATGGCCGGCAATCCCAAGGTATGCCGGTACATGGACATTCCGCTCCAGCATGTTTCCGACACGGTGCTGGAGAAGATGCACCGCCAGGTGGACGGCGCCTGGACCCGTGAACTGATCCGCCGCATGCGGGAGCGCGTTCCCGGGGTAGCCCTGCGCACCACCCTCATCGTCGGCCATCCCGGAGAAGGCCCGGCAGAATTCCGCGAACTGATGGATTTTGTGGCCGAAGCCCGCTTCCAGCGCATGGGCGCTTTCACCTATTCGGAGGAGGAGGGAACCTACGGAGCGGAGCATCTGAAAGATACGGTCCGTCCTTCTACCAAGAAAAAACGCCTGGATGCGCTCATGGAGCTTCAGCGTGGCATATCCCTTGCATACAATCAGTCCCGGATCGGCACCGAAGTCCGCGTCCTTGTAGACGACTTCACCGACGGCATCCTCGTTTGCCGCAGTGAATTCGAAAGCCCGGAAGTGGACGGTGAGATCCTGGTGAAATATACGGCGTCCGCATTTGACGGCATCGAACCGAATTCCCTTGTGGGAGAATTCCTTACCGTCCGGATCACCGGCGCCGACGAGTATGACTTAACTGCAGAAGTGATATGAAAAAACTCAGCATCGGAGCCCTTGCCGCCATGCTTTTGATGGCTGCCTGTTCTCCGCAGGTCTATCCCCTGTACCTGGATGTCCGCCAGCCTTCTACCTCCGGACTGGATCTCTCGCGCAAGAGTATGTCCATCGTCTACATGGACGGCACCCAGCCCTCCGACACTGCCTTTGACCGCTCGGTCGCATCGGCCATGGCCCGCAGCCTGGAGGCCGATTATTTCAACTCCGAGCAAGTCGTCGGCCTGTATCATATTCCTGCGGCCGACACTGTTTCCGTCGACCTGATGCACAAGCTGGTGATGGACACCGAGGGAGATGTCATCTTCCTTCTTTCCTCCCATCTGGGCGACCCCATCCCCGAAACCAACCAGGTCGTCCGTGACGCCAAATCGGCCGATTCGGCCTACGTCTGCCCCGTCAAAGTCCCGGTCAGCACAGTCCTGCGGGTCTATGACAGCATGGGCGACGACAAGGTGCAGAAAATGACGGGCTCCACCGTCCTGCGTCCCATCGTGTACAACAACGGCGTCACCACCGAAGACGGGCTGAAGTCCCTTGCCCTCCGCTCCATGGATGTCCAGGGCGAGGAAATCGGCAAGCGCATCTCCAACCGCTTCCTTTCCCGCTGGAAGTCCGAATCCTTCAGTTTCTACTATTTCGACGGAATGAACTCCGACGTATGGCTGGATGCGCTCCAGCTGGCGGCCGACGGTCACTTCGCCAAAGCCGTCGACGCCTGGACGCCGCTCGTGAAGACCGGCAGCGCTGTCAAACGGGCCTGCGCCGCGTTCAACATCGCCCAGGCTTTTTACCTGATGGACAATTTCCAGATGTCCCAGCGCTGGCTGGACATGGCCCGGAAGCTGGAAAACGTATCGCTGGGCGCCGGATTGCAAAAACGGATCGACGCGCGCTTGGAAAAGTTATAAAAAATTTTTAAATTCGCGGACCAGAAAAATACTTTAAATATTCATATACATTTATGGCAAATATCGATCTCAAAAAGTATGGTATCAAAGGTGTGAAGGAAATCCTTTACAACCCTACCTACGAGGTTTTGTACAATGAAGAGACCAAACCCGGTCTCGAAGGTTTCGACAAAGGTCAGGTGACCGAGCTCGGCGCCATCAACGTCATGACCGGTGTCTACACCGGACGTTCTCCCAAAGACAAGTACATTGTGTACGACAACACCACCAAGGAAGGCAAGCCCGGTGAAATCTGGTGGACCACCGAGGGTTATCCCAACGACAACCACAAGATGTCCGTGAGCACTTGGAAGGCCGTGAAGAAACTGGCCCAGCAGCAGCTCAGCGGCAAGCGCCTGTTCGTCGTGGACGGTTTCTGCGGCACCCATGCCGACACCCGCATGAAAGTGCGTTTCATCATGGAGGTTGCATGGCAGGCCCACTTTGTGACCAACATGTTCATCCGTCCCAAGAACCAGAAGGAATTCGACCAGGAGCCTGATTTCGTGGTTTACTGCGCCGCCAAGGCAAAAGTGGAAAACTACAAGGAGCTGGGTCTTCGCAGCGAAACCTGCGTCGCCTTCAACGTCACTTCCAGGGAGCAGGTCATTCTGAACACCTGGTACGGCGGCGAAATGAAGAAAGGTATGTTCTCCATGATGAACTACTATCTGCCGCTGAAGGGCATCGCTGCCATGCACTGCTCTGCCAACACCGACATGAACGGTGAGAACACCGCCATTTTCTTCGGCCTCTCCGGCACCGGCAAGACCACCCTCTCCACGGATCCCAAGCGCCTCCTGATCGGCGACGACGAGCACGGCTGGGACAACAAGGGCGTCTTCAACTTCGAAGGCGGCTGCTATGCCAAGGTCATCAAGCTGGACAAAGAGTCCGAACCCGACATCTACAACGCCATCCGCCGCGACGCTCTCCTGGAGAATGTCACCGTGGACAAGGACGGCAAGATTGACTTCAACGACAAATCCGTCACCGAAAACACCCGCGTCAGCTACCCGATCTACCACATCGAAAAGATCGTCCGTCCGGAAAGCCAAGGACCCGCAGCCAAGCAGGTGATTTTCCTGTCGGCCGACGCTTTCGGCGTCCTGCCTCCTGTTTCCATCCTGACCCCGGAACAGACCAAGTACTATTTCCTCTCCGGTTTCACCGCCAAACTTGCCGGTACCGAGCGTGGCATCACCGAGCCCACTCCTACCTTCAGCGCCTGCTTCGGCCAGGCCTTCCTGGAACTGCATCCTACCAAATATGCAGAGGAACTGGTGAAGAAGATGAAAAAGAGCGGAGCCAAGGCTTACCTCGTGAACACTGGCTGGAACGGAACGGGCAAGCGCATCTCCATCCGTGACACCCGCGGTATCATCGACGCCATCCTGAGCGGAGCCATCGACAAAGCCCCGACCAAAGTCATCCCTTACTTCAACTTCACCGTCCCTACCAAGCTGGAAGGTGTTGACACCGGCATCCTGGATCCTCGCGATACCTACAAGAATGCCGCCGAATGGGAAGAGAAAGCCAAAGACCTCGCCGGTCGCTTCATCAAGAACTTCCACAAGTATGAAAGCAACCGCGCCGGTAAAGCCCTCGTAAAGGCTGGTCCTAAGCTTCAGTAAATCAACGACTTACGCATAAAGGGGTGCACCTGCAGGTGCACCCCTTTGTTTATATGTGGCTGAGTGTCAGTTACTTGCGGAACAGGTTGAGGCCGTCGTAGAAGATGGCATAGGTGACCGGGAGGGAACAGAGGAGCGAAAGGATGGCGTACCAGGGGAGGAAGGTGAGTGACAGGATGACGGCCCAGATGATCAGCGTTATGGGCAGCAGCAGCAACAGGCACAGGCAGCGGATGCTGTTGCACCAGGCCTTGTCCGCCACCTTGCGGCAAAGGATCTCCGCCGTGAGCCAGATGGGGAGGCTCAGAAAAGCGGCAAAGGGCCAGACAAGAAGCAGGAGAGGGGAGGGCTTGTCTGTCTTGGGGCCCTGCGGTTCAACCATCCCGGCCATCTGCTCCTGAATATGGGAGCGCAGTTCCTGCAGAAGCTGTGCTTCCTGCATTCCCGGGTGCTGCTGCACAAAGTCGTTGATGTTGACGGGCTTCCCGTAGCGGACTTCGGCGGATCCCCTGTAGCGGAAGAAGTGGGAGTAGTTGATGCCCGTGGGCACTACCCAGGTTGGCCGATTCCGGGCACTGCGCAGCGCGATGCGGGCAATGCCCTTCTTGATGGGCTGGAGCTCACGTCCGGGATGGTGGGTTCCTTCGGCAAACATACAGAAGGGGACGCCGTGCTCCAGGACGTCGTCTATCTGGCCGAAACTTTCGTAGTTCTCTTTGACATGGGAGAGGCCGTCTCTTTGTCGAACCATCGGGAGAATGCGAAGGAAGTGGAGAATCTTCGCTACAGCGGGCCGATTGAAAATGTCGGCCCTGGAGCCGAAGGCTGTGGGCCCTTTCCTGCCGGCAAGGATGACCAGCGCGTCCATCAGGGTGTTGGTATGGTTGGGGGCCAGGATGACGGCTCCGTCGGAGGGGAGGTCTTCCCCCCGGAAGCGCAGATAGCGATAGCTTTGATTCGTGCACCAGTCCACGTAGGGCCGGAGGAGGCTATAGGCGCGGTTGGGCTGCCAGATTTCAGGCTTCATTGCGTCGGGAACGGTTGAAAATAGTGGCTACCGTGAGGCCGGAAATGATATGCCAGATGCCCCACCAGGCGGTGATGACCAGCATGCCTCCGTGCGGCGGGAAGCCGGCGAACAGACTGGTTCCCAGCATCAGGGCCAGACCCAGCCCGGAATTCTGTATCCCCGTTTCAATAGTGAGCGTACGCCGGTCGCGGAAAGGTACTTTGCCGATGGTCCCTACGCCGAAACCGATGAGCAGAGCCATCAGGTTGTGGATGAGGACGACCAGGAATATGTATTTGATGCTCAGGAGGAATGCGTTGATGTTGCTGCTGAACGAGAGCACCACCATGGCGATAAAAATGATGATGGAAAGCCACTGCAGCGGTTTTTTGAGCGCCTGGGCCACTTTGGGAAGATAGTGGCTGGTCAGGATGCCCAGCACCAACGGAATGCCCAGCAGGATGAAGATGGTCTTGAAGACGTCCCAGAGCGGAATCACCAGGGTAGGAATGGTGCCGGCCACACCGGCACTGTGCAGATACACGGTTCCCCATGCCCAGAAATTAAAGGGAGTCAGGAATACGGCCAGAGCCGTGGAAATGGCCGTCAGCGAAACCGACAGTTCCACATTGGCCTTGGCCAGGGAACTCATGAAGTTGGAAATATTGCCGCCGGGACAGGCCGCCACCAAAATCATTCCAAGGCCCATCATGGGAGAGATCCAGCCGGTGAGCAGGATGGCCAGGGCGCAAGTGAGGGCAGGCAGCAGCACCAACTGGCAGAGCATACCCAGCAGCACGCTCTTGGGCTTTTTGAATACCTCTACGAAAATGCCGGGCTTGATGCCCAGGGCCACGCCGTACATTACGAAGGCGAGGATGATGTTGATGGTGTTCATGCCACCGGCGTTCAGCTGCACCTGAATGCTATCGATGGTATGGATTACTTCTTGGGTCATGGGGCTTAGCAGTACTATGTACAAAAGTACTAATTTTTTGTATATTTGGGCAAGTAGAAGAAGCGGAACAGAACAGCTTTACGCTGTAATCGTAAGTCCGTCCCAGGCGGGCTGCACATCTGACGATATTCCCTTTTCTGCGCACAGCTCTTTCAGTTGGGCGCAGAATTGTTCATGGGTGGGGAAAGCATGGCTCAGGTGGGTGAGCCAGGTATGGCGGGCGCCGATCCTGCCGGCCAGCGCGAGCGCTTCTTCCAGGGAGAAATGCGAGTGGTGAGGGTGGTAGCTGACCGTATTCAAGGTAACATGCTCCAGCCCCCGCAGTTTTTCCAGTTCACGTTCCGGCAGTGTGCTCATGTCGGTGATATAGGCAATGTTTCCGAAACGGAAGCCCAGCACCGGCATTTGTCCGTGCAGGCCGCGGATGGGGATGACGTTGGCGTCGTCGTGGGACGCTTCCACCACCGCGTTGTCCGAGGGCTTCAGCGAACCGTCGGCCTGGCGGTAGAAATAGCCGATGTCGTGCACCCATTCCAGTTCCCCCGTGCCCCGGAGGGAATCTACCCGGAACGGCCGCTCGTCAATCAGATGGACATGCCACTCGGGGGCTCCGGGGTATTTATGCTCGGCAAAAGCGTAAGCGTAGTCATTCCGGAGGGTTTCCAGAACGCGCTCCTCGCAGTAGATTTCCGCGGCTTTCCGGTCGATGTAGTTGAACGAGCGGACGTCGTCCAGGCCGCCCGTATGGTCTTTGTGGTTGTGCGTCAGGAGGATGGCGTCCAGATGGCGTACGTCATGTGCAAGCATCTGGGAACGGAAATCCGGCCCTGCATCCACCAAAATGGTGAGCCCGTCCATCTCCACCAGGGCCGATGAACGGAACCGCTTGTCCTTGCTGTCGGCCGACTTGCATACCGCACACTGGCAGCCGATGATGGGTACGCCTTGCGATGTACCGGTTCCCAGAAAAGTCAGTCGCGTCATAGGACAACCTCCTCCAATTGGTTTACCGAGGCGGGGTCATAAGGCTTTTCCACCCGGATGTAATTGCCCGTGTATCCTCCCATGAGGCCGTTTTTGACGGACGACTCCCAGAGAACGGTCTCGGCGATTCCTTTGTTGGCGGCGACAAATTCGGCATGCAGCTGTTCGCTGAGGGCTTCCAGGCGGGCCACACGCTCTGTCTTGAGGCTGTCCTGCACCTGGTCCTTCCACTCGGCCGCCCGCGTGCCGGGACGGCGGGAGTAGGGGAATACATGGATGAAGGCAGGGCGGATGCGGTCTTTCAGGAAGTTGTAGGTCTCCATGAACAGTTCTTCCGTCTCTGAGGGCAGGCCTACGATTACGTCGATTCCAAAGAATACGAGCGGCTCTCCGGGGCGCTCCAGGGCCTTGCGGATGTAGTCGATCCGGGATGCAAACAGGGCTGTGTCGTAGCGTCGGCCGACCCGTCTGAGCAGGGTGTCGCTGCCACTCTGCAGGGGGATGTGGAAATGCCGCTGGAATTTGGTCCCGGAGGCGATCCAGTCGATGATTTCCGGTGTGATGAGGTTGGGCTCGATGGAAGAAATCCGGAAGCGTTCGATGCCGTCCACCTCGTTCAGCGCCTTCAGCAGGTCCAGGAAGCTTTCTCCGGTGGTGCGGCCGAAGTCGCCGGTGTTGACGCCCGTGAGCACGACTTCCTTCACTCCCTGGGCAGCAATGTCCCGTGCCATTTTCACCACCTCGCAGATAGGAATGTTCCGGCTCCGTCCCCGGGCGTACGGGACGGTACAGTACGCGCAGAAGTTGTCGCAGCCGTCTTGCACCTTCAGAAAACTCCTCGTCCGTTCCTCGCCCGAAGAATAGGCCCCGAAGGTTCCGGCGATGGCATCTTCCCTCTTACCTGGTTGAGGTTGGCCATGGATTACGACATCGACAAGTTGCTTCTTCTCCTCGGCGCCGAAGACCCGCCAGACGCCGTTCATGGCCTGGAGTTCGGCCTGGCGGAGCTGCGCATAGCAGCCGGTGACCACGATCCGGGCTTCCGGCGCGGTCTTGTATGCCCGGCGGATGAGGTTGCGGGACTTTTTCTCGGCCGTCTCGGTGACGGCGCAGGTGTTGATCAGGTATACGTCGGCCCGGGCCGTCCAGGGAACAACCTCCCAGCCGGCGGCTACAAAGCCCCGTTCGTAGGTGGATGTCTCTGCATAGTTCAGTTTGCAGCCGAGGGTGGTGAATGCTATTTTCATGCGAGCAGAAGGAATACGCAAGGACGCTTGCCGATAGTGACCGGCTCTTTTTTCCACTGTGTGACGGTGCGGGTGCGGATGAAGGCGTCTTCGCAGGTGATGTTGGCCGCTACGCAGACCCGGACAGTGCCGCTCAGCGTTTGCAGCATATCGGCAAACAGGGAATCATTGCGGTAGGGCGTCTCGATGAGAATCTGGGTCTGGCGGGCTGCGGCGGACCGTTTTTCAAGGTTTTTCAGCGCGGCGCGGCGCTCGTCTGTCTTGGCGGGGATGTAGCCTGCAAAGGCGAACGACTGTCCGTTGAGCCCGGATGCCATAAGTGCCAGCATCAGGGAAGAGGGCCCCACCAGCGGGACCACCTCTATATCGTGCCGATGGCAAAGCGCCACCAGCTGGGCCCCGGGATCGGCGACGGCGGGAAGTCCTGCCTCCGATAGCAGGCCGACATTGCAGCCGTCCGCGAATAGGGGAAGGAAAGCTTCCACCTCCGAAGGCCGGGTGTGTTCGTTGAGCTCATGGAACTCCAGTTCGCCGATATGGCCCTTGAGCCCGGCAAGTGACAGGAAACGGCGGGCCGTGCGGACCTCTTCCACGACAAAACGGTGCAGGGTGGGCAGTATTTCCAGTACGGAAGCGGGAAGTACGGCGGCAGGGTCTGTCTCGCCAAGGGGCGTGGGGATCAAGTAGAGTTTACCGTTCGGCATAAGGAGTAGATTTACCGGTTGAGTCAATTTGCAGGATGACGTTGCGGGCAGGACGGAGAATACTCTCCCGCTGGCGTCTTTCACGGGTAGCCCGGCCGACGAACAGCTCGCGGAAGAAGTCGACGAAAGAGTTGAATTCCCGTTGGTAGGCGATACCGGCGCCGTTTCGCTGGCTGTTGTCCAGGTAGTAGGAGAACTGGTCGGCCGAATGGGAGAACAGGTTCAGACGCAGGGAGCCGCTCCGGTTCAGCTTGATTTCAATGTCAATGTCGCCGGAGATTTCGTTGGTGGTGGTGCCGCCGACCAGCTGTTTGTTGCCCACCGTGCCGTTTACGATGACCCGGTTGTTGAACAGCTGGGTACTCAGGGCGACGTCGAAGATATTGCTTCCCGTCTGGGTGGCCTGGTAGTTCAGACCCAGGTCCAGCGGAATGTTCAGTTTCTGGAAGATGTTGTTCAGCTGGTCCGACATGATGCTGGAGACATTGGAATACAGCACGTCGGTACCGTTGGTGGTGATTCCGGATTCTTCGGCGGGCAGGAAATTGCCGGCGACCAGCAGGTAGACGAACTGTTTCTGGATCTTGTCGTCGGTGTTGAGGACGCTTTCCACCTGGGCCTGGGCGACGGGACTCAGGTCCGGAACATCGATGTTGAATTTTACCTCGGGATTGCTCAGTTTGCCGGTGATGTCGATTCCGCAGTTGACCGTCCGCCGGCCGATGGCAGTGTCGTCGGAGATCAGGTTTGAAAGGCTGGCCTTGGTCACATACAGGCCCTTGACGTTGAGGTCGGTGTCCCAGACATCGCCGTTAAAGCGGACGGAGCTGCCGTCCTGGATGGTGAAGTCGCGGCTCACGAGGTTCAGTACCGAGAAGTGGAAGCTGCCCTGGGAGATGTCGTAATTGCCGTTCAGGGTGAAGGAGCCCTGTGCCATCTGGGTCTCTATTTCCACGGTGCCGGTACCGGACGCCTTCAGGGAGTTGTCGTTGTCGATATCCAGATACACCTGGGTCTCGTTGTTGGGACGGATGCGCATGAGCACACGCAGGTCCCTGGCGCGGGACGCCGTGGTCTTTCCGGCTGCCATCATGACTTCGTACGGGTCTTCTTCCAGGAAACTCTCTTCTTTTTTGAATGTCAGCAGTTCATTGGACTGGCCGCTGGAGCGGGATTGGAGCGGGATGTGGACATCGCCGCTTTTTACGGTGCTGGCGTCAATGTTCAGAAGCAGTTTGTTGACCGGGCCGGTGATGTCTACCTTGCCGGAAGCGTAGACATCGCCGCTGACGATGGAATTCTCGCCCGGAGCCAGGGCCAGGGCGCGCATGTCCCGCATGGTCACGTGGGTATCCATGGACATGTCCTTGAATCCGTTCAGTGCGATGGTTCCCTGGATACGTCCGGTGCCGCCTTCCCCGTCCGTAAGGCGGATATTCTGGAAGTGGATGCCGTCGTCATCCAGGTCCAGCGGACCTTCCATCCGGTAGGGGACGTGGGTGAAATCCAGCGTCATCCGGCCGTCCCGGACATAGAGGTCTTTGCTGGCGAGGTGGATGTCCTTCAGGGTCCCGTCGGCCGATACTTCTCCGGACAGCCTGCCGCCGAACTCCGTGAACAGGGTGTTCAGGAAAGACTCCAGATATCCCATGTCCAGGCCGTCCAGCCTGGCGTCGGCGTGTATCCGCTGGGTGGACGGAACCAGGTATGCGTCGGCCTGCAGGGTGGTGCGGCCGTTCAGGTCGTTGTGGAGGGTGGCGTTGAAGCGGTTCAGTTCGTCGTCCCAGACACTGTTGATACGGACGGTTCCCAGGCGTTTTCCGGAGACGCGGGTAGAGTCGCAGACGATGCCGGCCAGCAGGCCGGGGGTGGGATCGTCGGAAGAGAGGATGACTGCCCGGCCGGTAGCCCGCCCGTCCAGGGACGGCATGCCGCCGGTGAAGGTGTTCAGCAGGCCCAGGTTGAATTTTTCCAGCGTGACGGTGAGCGTGTCGGCCTGACCGGGGGCGTATCCGCCGTTCACCAGCAGACGTTCGTCTTCATGACGGGCCAGGAGTTTGTCAATGCTGACCCGGCCTCCTCCGCAGATGATGTCGCCGGAAGAGAGCGACCAGCCGTCGCCGTTGTAATAGATGTTGGACGGCAGGGTGCGGGCCGACAGGATGATTCCGTCTTTGTCCTGCTGCAGGTCTCCGGTGATGTAGACCTCGGCCCGGGTGGCGGCATCTTCTTCATTGTCAAAGATATAGCCCAGGCCGATGTGGTTGTCGTCGGCAAACAGGCGCAGGCGGTTGTTCTTCAGAAGGGCGCCTGCAAGCGAGATGGAAGAGCCGGTGATTTCGCCGGAAAGGACGTTCGCTCCGTTGTCGAAGTCCAGCTTCAGGTCCTTGATATACTTTTCATTGATGGCGATACGGCCGGAGCGGACCGTGGCTTTCACCAGACCGTCCGGACTGACCTTCAGCCGGGCTTCCGTCTTGTTCTCCACATACAGGCCGGGGGACAGGAAGTTCAGCAGTTCCCGGGCGTTGGCCATTTTCAGGGAAACGTCGTATGAGCCGCCCGTGAATGGCGTAGGAGGGACTTCCCGCAGGAGGGCATTGAGGTCGCGCTCCAGGATCAGGCGCTGGAGGTCTTTCACGAAGTCGCCGACCGGATGGTCTCCCACAAAGCTGGCCTGCAGGAAGTCGGAATCCAGCCGCAGGCGGTGCAGGTTGTCATTGGTGTTGGCCCGGATGGTCATGTTTCCGATGTCGTGCCGTCCGGTGTCGCTCACAAGGAGGATGTCGTTGACGCTGACCGAGCCGATCAGTTCGTGTTTGTCAGTCCTGAGGAAGTTGGCATTGGTGACAAAACTGATCTTGGACTGTTCCCGCCTGTCGATATTCAGGGCGTGGAGGTCGGCATAGCCCAGGGAGAGGAAGAAGTTGTAGGCAGCGTTCCGGGTGCTGTTGGACAGGTTGAACACGCCCTGGAACAGGAAGTTGAGGTTGGGGTCGGCCGACGTGATGCGGCCGTCGAAAGCGTCCTCCCGGTAATTGCCTACGGCGGAGATGCCCTTGTAGTCGTAACCCAGCAGATTGAGCCGGTCCACCTTCAGGGAATCCAGCCGGAGTTCGGGACTGCCCGAGGGCAGCGCGGCTTCCAGACCGGTGCTGAGCGTGACAGGGCCGAGTTCTTCGATTCCGGTAATCCGCCCCAGATGCAGGTCTTCGGTGGAAAGGGTGCCGCCGATGGTGAGCGGATGCCGGTCGCTCTGCTCCAGGGTGTTGTGCAGGATGACGTCGGCCTTGGCCAGGCCCAGGGGGGAGGAGAGGGCTCCTTTTACGCCCAGGTGGTTGATGAGTCCGGAGACGTTCCCGTTGAAAGTGAAAGGCGTGTCCGGTGCTATGTTCTCCAAAGGAATGACGGTACCGGGCGCCCAGCCTTCCACGAAGCCGTCCAGCCCCCGGAAGCGGAAAGCGAGATTTTTGACCTGCAGGTCCAGCCGGGTAAGGTCCACTTCCGGCAGTCCGGTGATGGTTCCGGAAGTGAGGAAACGAATGTCGTGGTCTGTGTCGTGGACACGGATGCCGTTCAGTGCGATGCGGGGGACGGTGCCTTCGACATTGCCGCCTATGTGGCCCCGGAAGGAATAGGTGCCCAGGTTGGGCATGAAATGCGAAAGCGTGCGGATGTCCAGGAGCGTTTCTTCCGACAGGTTTGCGCTGATACGGATTTTTTCGATGAACTCACCGTAGTCGTCAATCGGCCCGTAGAAATTCAGGTCGTTGAGCCGGAGGTCCGAGAGGGAATCACTCAGATGCAGCTGGCGGATGTGCACCTTCTGGTTTCCGACGCGGACTTCCCGGGCCGATGCATCGTGGACCCGGAAGCCCGTGGCATCTTCATGGAGGCGGAGCTGCTTCACTGTGCCGATGACCTGGTCGTCGGCCACTTTCAGGCCATGGACCTCCAGGTAATCCAGCATGGCGTCCAGATGGTTCCAGTCGATGACTCCTTCCGGCACGGAGCTGCCCTCAAGGGCCATTTCCTCTGCTGAAATCGGGTTTTCCAGCCGGAAGCGGACGTCTTTCACTTCCACGCTCCGGGCTTTGAGGAGGTTCCCCCAGTGCATGGGCTCGGAATTGTCGGAAGGAAACATCCTGAGCGTACGCTGCAGGTTGGTGATGCTTTTCCCTGGGTGGTCTTTGTACGGCTCCATCACCAGGTTGAACAGGCCGCCGTGGAGGCGGATGTACCGGATGTCCGCAGGATTGCCGGTCAGGGCGCCCGCCAGGGAGAATTTGGCGGTAATCTTGTCGACCCTCAGGAGCGTGTCCATTCCCGGGAGATACGGGTCCCGGTCCAGGATGACGGCATCTTCCAGCAGCAGGGCGTCAAAGGGACGGACGGTGACGGAAGAGAAGGATACGTCGGCATCCAGCTGTTTTTCCAGCCGGGAGACCACTTCCTGGCCGATGGCCGTCTGCACTTTGGGCGACTGGATCACGATGATGCCCGCCGCTGCGAGAAGGAGCAGCAGGGCGAGGATCCAGAACAATATGTGCAGACCTTTTTTCACGTCGGGAGAAGGTTAAAAATCGGCCAGTCGGGAGACGGGGGCGACATCCAGCGGGGTGCGGACGCCGGCCTTGTACTGGAACCAGCCGGCCACGGCAATCATGGCGGCATTGTCGGTGGTGAATTTCCGGGGCGGGAGATAGGTGTTCCAGTGACGTTTTTCCCCTTCGGCGACAATTCTCTCGCGCAGGCCGCTGTTGGCCGACACGCCACCGCCGATGGTGATCTCCCTGATCCGGGTTTCCTTGGCCGCACGGATGAGTTTTCCCATCAGGACGTCGATGAGGGTTTTCTGGAAGCTGGCGCAGATGTCTTCCTTGTTTTTTTCCAGGAAGTCCGGGTCTTTGGCCATTTCGTCGCGGACGAAGTACAGGAGAGACGTTTTCACACCGCTGAAACTGTAATCCAGGCCGGGGATATTGGGCTTGGCGAAATGGAAGCGGTCCGGGTCGCCCTGTTTGGCCAGTGCGTCGATGACGGGGCCGCCGGGGTAGCCCAGGCCCAGCATTTTGGAGCACTTGTCAAAGGCTTCTCCCACGGCGTCGTCTATGGTCTGGCCCAGGATTTCGTACTCCAGCGGGCTTTTGACTATCACAATCTGCGAGTTGCCGCCGGAAACCAGCAGGCAAAGGTAGGGGAACGAGGGCTCGTGCACCGGGACGTCTTTTTCCCGGATGAAATTCGCGAGGATGTGCCCCTGCAGGTGATTCACCATGACCATGGGAATATCCAGGGACAGGGACAGCGCTTTGGCGAAGGAAGTGCCCACCAGGAGCGACCCCAGCAGGCCCGGCCCGCGCGTAAAGGCGATGGCCGACAGATCCTTCGCCTGAATGCCTGCTTTCCGCAGCGCTTCCGACACCACGGGCACGATGTTCTGCTCGTGGGCGCGGGAAGCCAGTTCCGGCACCACGCCGCCGAAGTCTTTGTGCACCTGCTGCGAGGCAATCACGTTGGAAAGCAGCACGCCGTCCGCCAGGACAGCGGCCGAGGTATCGTCACAGGAAGATTCTATTCCGAGGATCAAGTCTGCCATAGTTCATTGTTTTTTCGCACATTTTTCAGCGCAGTTGATTCCGTCCAGGGCCGACGAAACGATGCCGCCGGCATATCCGGCCCCTTCTCCGCAGGGGTACAGGCCCGGAACATCCACATGTTCCAGGGTCTCCGGGTCCCGGGGAAGGCGGATGGGGGAGGATGTCCTGGATTCTACGCCCAGAAGGAGGGCGTCGTTGGTATAATAGCCGTGCATGGAACGGTCGGCCTGCGGGAAAGCCCGGCGCAGCCTCGAGGCCACATGCTCCGGCAGCAGTTCGTGCAGGGGTGCGCTCACGGCGCCCGGGTGGTAGGAGGTTTTGGGCAGGTCTTTGGACACGATCCCGCGGCAGAAATCCTTCATCCGCTGGGCCGGAGCCGTGAGCGGGTGCTTTGCACCGTGCTCTTTTGCATAGGTGTACATGCTCCGTTCGATATCCCGCTGGAAGTCCATCAGGGCAAAGGGGCCTTGGTAGGTAGACGGCTGGTCTCCGGGTTCGATCTGCACGACGACGCCGGCATTGGCCCACTTGGAGTTGCGGGCAGCGTTGGACATCCCGTTCAGGACCACCGTACCGTCCTCCGTGGAAGAAGGAACCAGGATGCCTCCGGGACACATGCAGAAGGAGAATACGCCGCGTCCTTCCACCTGCTGGACGAAGGAATATTCGGCCGTGGGCATGAAGGGCTGGTATTTTCCGTGGTAGCGGATCTGGTTGATGAGCCACTGCGGGTGTTCTGTCCGGACCCCCAGGGCAAAACCTTTGGCCTCCAGGGCCCAGCCTTTCCGCTGGAAAAGCTCATAGATGTCACGGGCCGAATGACCGGTGGCCAGGATGACCCGGCGGGCCTTGTGGACGGCCGGTCCGCACTGCACACGGAAAGTGCCGTCGGCCTCCCGGGCAATGTCGGTGACGCGGGCGTCGAAGTGATACTGTCCGCCATGGTCCTCAATGCACCGGCGGATGTTTTTCACCACTTCCGGCAAGCGGTCGGTGCCGATATGGGGATGGGCGTCGATCAGGATGTCGGGGTGGGCGCCGAAGGCCACCAGCTGGTGGAGGACCTCCCGGATGTCGCCCCGTTTGGAGGAGCGGGTGAAGAGTTTTCCGTCACTGAACGCGCCGGCGCCTCCCTCTCCGTAGCAGTAGTTGGAATCCGGGTCGATGACCCCTTCCACGGAAAGGCGCGCCATGTCCACTTTGCGCCGTTCCACGTCCTTCCCGCGTTCCAGCACGACAGGCTTGAGGCCTTCCTGCAGGAGCTTCAAGGCGGCGAACATGCCGGCCGGTCCGGCGCCCACCACGATGACGGGCTCCGCGTCGTGGACGTCCCGGTAAGGCCGGATGGCGTAGGGCACATAGGGCTCGCCCTGCCGGTATGCCTGTACGCGGTAACGGTACAGGATGTCCTGGCGGGCGTCCACGCTGCGGCGGACCACTTCCACGTGGCCCACCATGCCGGCTTTCACGCCCAATGCCTTTGCCGCCGCTTCCCGCAGCTGCTCTCCAGTCAGCGTCCTGCCGATCTTTTCAGCGATTTCGAACTCCTTCATGCGGGCTTTCTACTGGTCCAGCTGGGCGAGGGCGAAGTCGTAAGCGCCTACGGAAATGGCCGTCGAGGTGCCGATCTTGTCGATGAGGATGCCGATGCGCTTCTGGGGATCGTAGGTGACGGTCTTGTCGGTGCCGTAGATTTTCAGCTGCCGGGCGTCTCCCTTTGCGAAGGCGGCGAATTCGGCCTCGTCGTCCAGGTTGTAAACCTTCATCTGGACGCGCTGCAGGACGTCTCCCGAGAGGGTGCGGACCGTTCCGCGCATTTCTTCCAGCAGGGCCGGCATGAAGTATTTGGCCGACGCGGAGATACCGCCGCCGATTACGACGATTCCGTCCATCAGCTGGGCGGCTACGGCGATGGCTTTGCCGGCGACGTGACCCATTTCGGCAAAGGCGGCCTTAGCGGCTTTCTGGTCACCGGGGCGGGTGCCTTCGGCGATGTCGTAGATGTCTTTGGGGGTGAGGGTGGCGTCCTGGACACCGGACTGCTCCGAATAGACGCGCTTGACGGCGCGGATGGCCACGCTGTCCTCCAGGATGACGCCCTGGATGTGCGGGTTGGGAAGGCAGTAGGTTTCCACGCAGGAGTTGTCTCCGCGGTTGAGCTGGCCGTTGATGACGCAGCCGATGCCGAAACCGGTGCCGAAGGTGTAGCCGATGAGGTTGTTGTAACGCTTGGAGCTGCCGGCGGCTTCCAGTTTCTCATTCACCTCGGGCAGGGCGCCGGAGAGGGCCTCCCCGAAAGCGAACAGGTCGCCGTCATTGTTGATAAATACGGGAATGCCGAAAACTTCCTTCAGATACGGTCCCAGGGCCACCCCGTCACGGAAAGAGGGGAAGTTCGGAAGATAGCCGCCGATGATGCCGGCGGGATAGTCGGCCGGACCGGGGAAGGCAAAGCTGATGGCCGAAGGCTGGATGCCGGCCAGTTGGTTGATTACATTCTTGAAGCCTGTCACCATGGTTTCCAGGCACAGGTCCAGATTATTGGCATTAGAGGGCAGGGTGATGGTTTCCAGAAGGAACTCTTCTCCCTTCATCGCATTGAATCTGAGCGAGTTGCCTCCGGCGTCGAGGGTCAGCACCACGCGGTTGTCATTCTTGTATTTACCCATATTGCAGTTGTGTAATAATTCAATCTTCAAAGTTAACCATTTTCCGTCAAAATCCCTAATTGAAGGGAAGTGACATTTCGGAGCCGGAAAAAATTGTATCTTTGTAAGGATGAACATGGATACCGCCATACAGTATCTGCCGGGCGTGGGTCCCAAACGGGCGCAGCTTCTGGAAACCGAACTGGGAGTCAGTACGGTCGGTGACCTTGTGCACCTGTATCCCTTCCGCTACATCGACCGCAGCTCCATCGTCCGGATTGCCGACGTGCACCCTGACCTGGCGCAGGTACAGGTGCGGGCCACGGTGATGAAGGTGCGCTTGCTGGCGAAAAACGGGGCGGAACTGCCGCCGGAAAAGCTCAAGTACAATGCGGTTTCCCGGCTCCAGGCCATCGTCAGCGACGGCAGCGGCGAGATGGAAGTCGTCTTTTTCAAGGGGGTCAAGTGGATGCATGCGCGCCTGGTTCCCGGGTCCGTGTTCATCTTCTTCGGCAAGCCTACGGTGTTCAACAATCACCTGAACATGGTGCATCCGGAGGTGGATGCGCCGGATGCGTCCCTTTCCGGCGGAGGGCTTACCGGTGTATACACCTCGACGGAGAAACTCAAGAACGCCGGCATCACCGGCCGGGTGATGACACGGCTTGTGGGCGCCGCCCTTGAAGGCATCCTGCCCGTGCTGGAAGAAACCCTTCCCGAGTATGTCCTGCGGGAAAAAGGCCTGGTTCCGCTCAGCTTTGCCCTTCGGCAAATCCATTTCCCGGTGGACCAGCAAGCCCTGGCCAAAGCCACGTATCGGCTTAAATTTGAGGAGCTTTTCCTTTTGCAGCTGTCCCTCCTCAAGCAGAAATATGTCCGCAGCCGCAGTGTGGTGGGCTTTGCCATGCCTTCGGTCGGGGAACCCTTCAACGCTTGCTACAACGCGCTTCCGTATGAACTGACCAATGCCCAGAAACGGGTCATCCGGGAAATCCGCGAGGACATGCGCAGCGGCCATCAGATGAACCGCCTGCTGCAGGGGGACGTCGGTTCCGGCAAGACCATGGTCGCGGTCCTGAGTGCCCTCATCGCTGTGGGGAACGGTTACCAGGCCTGCATGATGGCCCCTACCGAAGTCCTTGCCCAGCAGCACTTTGCGAATGTCTCCAAATACCTTGCGCCCACGGGCGTGAAGTGCGCTCTGCTCACCGGGAATACGGGTGCCGCCGCACGGCGCGAAATCCATGCGGGACTGCAGGACGGCAGCATCGGCATCCTGATCGGCACACATGCGCTGATTGAGGATACGGTACAGTTCCGGGCCCTGGGACTCGCCGTCATCGACGAGCAGCACCGCTTCGGCGTGGAACAGCGGGCCCGCCTCTGGCACAAAGGCTGGCAGGGCGTTTTCCCGCATGTGCTGGTCATGACGGCTACCCCCATCCCGCGTACCCTTGCCATGACCCTGTACGGCGACCTGGACGTCTCCGTCATCGACGAGATGCCCCCTGGCCGAAAGCCTGTCCAGACGCTCTGCGTGGGCGAAGGCAAACGCCACGCCATGCACAATTTCATCCGGGACGAGATTGCCAAGGGGCGGCAGGCTTTCATCGTGTACCCGCTCATTTTCGAGAGCGAGAAACTGGATTACAAGAACCTGGAACTGGGCTATGAGGAAATCGTTAAGGCCTTCCCGCTGCCCAAGTATAAGGTTGCCATCGTCCACGGTCAGCAGACCCCTTCCGAAAAAGCGTTCAACATGGACGCCTTCGCCGCCGGCCGGGCCGATATCCTGGTGTCCACCACGGTCATCGAGGTGGGCGTGGATGTGCCCAATGCTTCGGTCATGGTCATCGAGAGTGCCGAACGCTTCGGCCTGAGCCAGCTCCATCAGCTGCGCGGCCGTGTCGGCCGGGGTGCGGAACGCTCTTACTGCATCCTCATGAAAGGCACCAAAGTGTCCAAAGAATCCCAAAAGCGTCTGGATCTCCTGTGCGCCACGGAAAACGGTTTCGAACTGGCCGAGGAGGACATGAAGATGCGTGGCCCCGGAGACCTGGAAGGCACCCAGCAGAGCGGTCTTCCCATTGCCCTGAACATCGCTTCCCTTGCTAAAGACGGCCTCCTCCTGTCCGACGCCCGCTCCTATGCCCAGCACATCCTGGACGGGGATCCCACGCTTTCGGAGCAAAAAAATGCCCCGCTTGCAGCACAGCTGAAGCGGGACAAATATGCGGTCAGGGATTATTCACAGATTTCCTAATTCTCTGTCCTGACGGCGGGCGAAATGGGAAGATGGATTATTTCATCCAGCGGTCCAGCCAGCCAAAGTAGCTGCGGTGCCAGTAAAGGGCATTCTGCGGCTTCAGGATCCAGTGGTTTTCTTCCGGGAACACGATGAGTTTGGACGGGACACCCATCATCTGGGCTGCGTTGAAGGCGGCCATGCCCTCGTCGTACGGAACGCGGAAATCAGATCCGCCGTGGATGCAGAGGATAGGCGTGTGCCAGTTCTGGACCAGTTTGTGCGGGGATCCGGCATAGTGGCGCCGGGCCTTGGGCAGGTCGCTCCAGGGAGAGCCGCCCTGCTTGATGCCGCCGAAGGTGACCCCGTCGCCCGCAGGGCCCGTTTGGCCTTCCTCGAAGGCATATTCGTGCAGGCCGCCGTTGTCCCAGTTGGGGAACCACATTTCTTCGGTGGTCATGTACATGTGCTCTTCGTTGAAGATGCCCGCGTGGGCGACGAAGCAGTCATAGACGTCGCCGTGGATGCCGGCCAGGTAGTAGACGCTGTAACCGCCGTACGAGGCGCCGCAGGCCGCTACGCCGCTGATGTAAGGCTCCGCTTTGATCATCTTGGCGGCACTCAGGTAATCCTGCATGTTCAGGCCCACGTAGTCGCCGGAAATCTGTTCGCACCAAGGCTGGCCGAAGGCGGTGGTCCCGCGCCGGTTGGGGAGTACCACCACATATCCCTGGTGGCACATGAGCATGTAATTCCAGCGGTAGCTCCAACCCTGGGAAAGCGTGCCCTGAGGGCCTCCCAGGCAGATTTCGATGGCGGGATAGGTCTTGGAGGCGTCGAACTGGGGCGGGAACAGGACCCAGGTGAGCATGTCCTCTCCGTCTACGGTCCGGACCATGCGGGCCTCGGTTTCGTGCTTGTCCAGCTGGGACAGGATGGGCTCGTTCTCGAAGGTGATCTGCCGGACGGCGTTGTCATTGACGGCGACCAGCTCCGTGGGGAAGTCCATGGAAGCGTAGGTGGTGAGGATGGTGCCGTCCTGCAGGATGCCGAACGGGGAGCCGAAGTCGAACCAGAGGTTGTCGGACGTGAGGCGTACGATGACGGGCTCTTCTTCGGGAATCACGTTGAAGATTCCCTGGACGCCTTCCGCCAAGGCGGCGAAGTACAGGGACCGGCCGTCATCTGCCCAGACAGGGCCGTCCGCGTTGTATTTGAAGGACGCGGTGACGTCACGGATGTTTTCCACGGCGGGATTCCCGGTCTGGCCTTCATCTTCCTGGGTGTAGACGACGTCGGCCACCATCAGGCGCACTTTGTCGGCTTCGTAGCCGTCGCGTTCCATCGAGAGCCAGGCCAGGCGGGTGCCGTCGGGGCTCCAGACGGGGTGGGTGTCATAGCCGCCTTCGGAGGTAACCTGCGTGGTCTCGCCGGTGAGGGGGCAATAGAGGTAGATGCAAGTGTTGGTGGAGAAGGCGTACTGCTTGCCCTCCAGCTTCTTGCAGGCGTAGGCGATGTATCGGCCGTCCGGGCTCCAGGCAAGGTCCGCGATGTCCGGGAACGGGCCGTTGGGCAGCTGGAACTTCACATCTTCGCCGCCGAGGATATCCAGGCCGTTTTGGATGACGCCGTTCCCGAGCGGTGCGATGCAGGTATGGGGGATCTCGGTCATCCAGTGGTCCCAGTGGCGGTACATCAGGTCTTCCGTGGCGTATGCCTGGGCTTTGTCCAGCAGGGGATCGGTGTCGGAAGGAACTTCCACTGCGCTGTGGACGTTGACGACATACATGACCTGTCCGCCGTCGGGGGAGAGGGCGTAGTCGTCGATGCCGCCGGGAATATCGGTCAGGCAAGTCCGTTCACCCAGCTTTCCGTCTTTGTAGGGAGCCTGAAAAAGCTGTCCGCCCTGCAGGAAGAAAATGGACTCCCCGTCCGGGCTCCAGCGGGCCGATGCAATGCTTTTTCCGTCCAGCGTGAGCGGGACAGGGTCTCCGCCTTCCACCGCAATGGTGTAAAGATTCCGGACGCTGCGGTTTTCGGCGATGTCGGTGTACGAGACGCCGTAGAGGATGGTTTTTCCGTCCGGAGAGAGTTGAGGGTCCGAGAGGCGGCCCAGTGACAGGAGCACCTCCGGCGTCATTTTCCCGTCCGCAATCTGTATCCGGGACGGGCCGATGTAACCTTGCTGCGGTTTCATGTTCGCATTGTTGCAGGCGACCAGGGCGCCGAGGGCGGCCACAGTCGCAAAGAATTTAACGTTCATATAATTGTAGTGCTTTGTTCAAGGCTTCTTTTACGCTTTGCCGGAGGCTTTCCGGCTCCAGGATTTCCAGCCGGTCCCCGTGTTTGCACAGTTCCATGATGAGGTTGGGGTTGGGGATGACGCGGAGGGCGAAAATGCAGTGCTGTCCGTCGGTTTCCACGAGCGTCTGGCTGGGGTGGAGGGGAAGGTCCCGCAGGTAGGCGGCTTCCCGGAGGGAGGTGCGCAGTTTCACCAGTACGGGCTGCTGCCCCTCTTCCGGGAGGTAGATGCCGTAGCTGGCTTCGAAAAGGGAATCGATGTCGAATCCCTGGGGCATTTTGAAGTTGTCGCCGGTGCGTTCCAGCGCGACGATACGGTCCAGTGCATAAGTGCGGAGGGAAGCGTTCTCCTCACAGTAGCCGACCAGATACCAGCGTTTGGCGAATTCTTTTACGGCATACGGCCGGACCGTGCGTCGGTCGGTGTCCGGGCTCAGGTATTTGCGGTAAATGATCCTGAGGACAGCCCCGCCCAACATGGCCTGCATCAGCGGTGTCAGATGGATTTGTCCGGAGGGGACGTCCTCTACGGAAACGCGCCCGCTCAGGCGCTCTTTCCCGAGGGTGAGGAGGCTGTTGACGGTGAAGGTGTTGATCAGGTAATCTACGGCTGCACGCTTGTCCACGGCACTTTCTCCGCGGTCGATACAGTAGCAGTTGGTGCTCCGGTTGCAGACGATGCTGAGGCCGAATACCTCCTCGATGGCGGCGCGGTGGTTATGGAAGCTGCGGCGGGAATACGGGCTCCCGTAGCGGGACTCCCACCTGTCCTGCAGCTGCCTCCAGGTAAGCCCTGCGTCCCCGGCCTCCACGAAGGTCTGGACCAGGAAAATGTATTTTTCCACCAGTTCCTGTACCATATACCTTACAAAGATAAACAAAAAAACCGGTTCGGAGGTTCCGGACCGGTTTTTTGTGGGGAGCGGGGATTATTTCTCCTTGGGAGCGAGGGCTTTCCAGACGCAGGCGCTGAGGGCACCGCCCACCAGGGGAGCGCAGATGAATACCCAGACATCCTTTAGGGCGTCGCCGCCGGCGAACAGGGCCGGGCCGATCGAACGGGCCGGGTTCACGGAAGTGCCGGTGAGGTTGATGCACACCAGGTGGATGAGGATGAGGCTGAGGCCGATAGCGAGGCCTGCGAAGTTGCCGGCACCCACTTTGCTGTCGGTGGTGCCCAGCACGACCAGGACAAACAGGAAGGTAGCGATCACTTCCACGAGGAAGGCACCGCCCACGCCGCCGGCGTTGGCTACGCCGTTGGAACCCAGGGCTCCGGTCAGATCCTGAGCGGAGACCACGTTGGCGACCAGAAGCAGCACGGCACCGGCGAGGATACCGCCGATGACCTGGCCCACCCAGTAACCGCAGGCGTCTTTCCAGCTCATGCGGCCGCTCAGGGCAACGCCCAGGGTGATGGCAGGGTTGATGTGGCAGCCGCTGATGCCGCCGATGGTGTAAGCCATGGCTACAACTGCGAGACCGAAGGCGATGGCCGTACCCACGACACCGGCCGGGGTGTTACAGCCCAGGAACATGGCCGTGCCGCAGCCCAGGAAGGTGAGCACGAACGTTCCGATGCATTCTGCAAAATACTTTTTCATATCAAAACAGTTTTGGTTTAGTGAGTCAAAAGTAGCATTTTTCTTTCAAAAAACAAACACAGCCTTTTCGTAAATTATTGTTATCTTTGCAAAATATGGAAAGCAAACCGCCCATCTACCTGTTCACTGACGGAGCAGCCAGCGGAAATCCCGGCCCGGGAGGGTACGGAATCGTGCTGCGCTGCGGTACCTACGAAAAGGAACTCTCGGGCGGTTTTGCCCTCACCACCAACAACCGGATGGAACTGCTGGCCGTCATCCTGGGCCTCGAACAGATCAAATGGGACAATGCGGAAGTCCACGTCTGGAGCGACTCCTCCTACGTCGTGAAAGCACTCAACGAGGGCTGGCTTGAAAACTGGAAGCGCAAGGGCTTCAAAGGCAAGAAAAACGTGGATCTGTGGCTTCGTTTCGACGCGGTTTTCCATCGGCACCGGGTGGCTTTCCATTGGATCAAGGGACATGCCGGCCATCCTGAAAACGAGCGCTGCGACCGTCTGGCCGTAGCCGCCTACCATCAGCCGGACCTGCCGGAGGATACCGGCTACACAAGCGAAAATCAGCTGTTATGAGTTTACCTAAATTAGTCGTCGGCATCACCCAGGGTGACAGCAACGGAATCGGATACGAAGTCATTATCAAAGCCCTTGCGGACGAACGTTCCCTGGAAGGGTTCACCCCGGTCATCTACGGGTCTTCCAAACTGATGGGATTCTACCGCAAGACGGTCCACAATATCGGCCCCATGGACATCAATGTGATATCTTCTGCGGCCGACGCCCGCCAGCGGAAGGTGAACCTGGTGAACTGCCTGCCGGACAATATCTACGCGGAGCCCGGCCAGAGCACGCCCGATTCGGCCAAGGCGGCCATCACCTGCCTGAAGGCGGCCGTACAGGACCTCAAGGACGGTCAGATCGATGTCCTTGTCACCGGCCCCATCAACAAGCGCGCGATGAACGACGAAGGCTTCTGCAACACCGGCCACACCGAGTATCTGCAGAAGGAATTCGGGGCCGACGATGTCACGATGATCATGGTCAGCGACCGCATCAAGATAGGCGTCGTCACCGGCCATATTCCGCTAAGGGATGTGCCTCGCAGCATCACGCAGGAGAGCATCCTCGGAAAGCTCCGCATCATGAAGGCTTCCCTGGAACGCGACTTCGGCATCCTGGATCCCAAGATCGCCGTCCTGGGCCTGAATCCCCACTGCGGCGACGGCGGCCTCCTTGGAGACGAGGAGCAGAACATCATCCTTCCGGCCGTACAGCAGGCCGTGAAAGAAGGAATCCAGGCTTTCGGCCCGTATTCTCCGGACGGTTTCTTCGGCCTGGGAAATTACAGCCGCTTTGACGCTACGCTCGCCATGTACCACGACCAGGGACTGGCTCCGTTCAAGGCCCTTGCCTTTGCGGACGGCGTAAACTTTACCGCCGGACTGCCGGTTGTGCGCACCTCCCCGGATCACGGCACCGCCTACGAAATGGCCGGCCGCGACGAAGCCGACCCCCGCTCCATGATGCAGGCCATCTATACGGCCATAGACATTTTCCGCCGCCGCCTGCAGTACGACACGCTCATGGAGAGCAAGGCCAACCAGCAAAAAGGACAGTAGCGTATGGCAGCATATCTGGAACAGATCAAACGTCAGGTACGGGAATCGGCCCGTGTGAAGGAAGCTTTCCTGGAGGACGAAAGGTCCATGGAAACCCTCGACGCCATCGCCTCCCTGCTTGTTCAGACGTATCGGAAAGGCGGCAAGAGCCTCTGGGCCGGAAACGGCGGTTCTGCGGCCGACGCCCAGCACATGGCGGCGGAACTGGTGAACAAGTTCCGTCTCAACCGCAGCGGCCTGCCCGCCATGGCGCTGACGGTGGACACGTCCATCCTCACCGCCATCGGCAATGATTATGGGTACGACCAGGTTTTCTCCCGCCAGATTGTCGCCCTCGGCCGCCCCGGAGACGTTTTCGTGGGCATTTCCACTTCCGGGAATTCGGAGAATCTGGTGAAGGCGCTGGACGCATGCCGGGAAAAAGGCCTTGTGAGCGTGGCCGTCGTAGGGGAGAAGCCCTGCAGAATGGATGCGTACGATTATGTCCTCCATGTCCCTTCTTCGGACACGCCCCGCATCCAGGAGTGCCAGACCCTGGTCGGGCACATCCTCTGTGAAATCGTGGAGCAGGAGCTGTTTCCGCAGGCCGATTAAAAATTTTTAATAATTTCCGGCACTCTTACTTACAATATCGGATTTTTTTCGTAAATTTGCGGCGCCTTAAAAAGCAATGATTTTATTAAACAATAAATTACAGTATTATGATCAAACTTGGTATTAACGGTTTTGGCCGTATCGGCCGTATGGTCTTCCGCGCCGCCGTTGAAAACTTTGGTAAAGACATCTGCGTCGTCGGTATCAACGACCTTCTGGATCCCGACTATCTGGCTTACATGCTCAAGTACGACTCCGTGCACGGCATCTTCAACCACGACATCAAAGTCGAAGGCAACTACATGATCGTAGACGGCAACAAGATCCAGGTCTTCTGCGAGAAAGATCCCGCCAACATCACCTGGGGTGCCCTTGGCGTAGACGTCGTCGTCGAATCCACCGGTTTCTTCCTCACCGCTGAACTTGCAGAGGCCCATATCAAGGCCGGTGCCAAGAAAGTCATCATGAGCGCTCCCTCCAAGGACGCTACCCCTATGTTCGTCTACGGTGTGAACCACAAGACCTATGCCGGTCAGACCATCATCTCCAACGCCTCCTGCACCACCAACTGCCTGGCCCCTGTGACCAAGGTCCTGAACGACAAGTTCGGTGTTGTCCGCGGCCTGATGACCACCGTTCACGCTGCTACCGCTACCCAGAAGACCGTTGACGGTCCTTCCAAGAAGGATTGGCGCGGCGGCCGCGGTATCCTGGAGAACATCATCCCTTCCTCCACGGGTGCTGCCAAGGCTGTCGGTAAAGTTCTCCCTGAACTCAACGGCAAACTCACCGGTATGTCCCTGCGTGTTCCCACCAGCGACGTCTCCTTCGTAGACCTCACCGTGGAACTGGCCAAGGAAGCCTCCTATGAGGAAATCTGCGCCGCCATGAAGGAAGCCTCTGAAGGCGAACTCAAGGGTGTGCTCGGTTACACTAACGAGGCCGTCGTTTCCACCGACTTCCGCGGTTGCCCCCTGACCTCCATCTTCGATGAGAAGGCCGGTATCCAGCTGGACAAGACCTTCGTCAAGGTTTGCGCCTGGTACGACAACGAATGGGGTTACAGCAACAAGGTTCTGGAAATGGCCAAGGTCATCACCAAGTAACTTTTCTTACAGCAGTGGCCTTCCTGAGGCCACTGCCTACATGGGGTATTAGCTCAGTTGGTAGAGCGATAGGTTCGCAATCTATAGGTCAGGGGTTCGAATCCCCTATGCTCCACAAAAAACGCTGTAAATCAGCATGCTACAGTAATTACGCATAAACTTGCCATGTTTATGCGTAATTTTTTAGGTGAACAGATCCTCAGCCCTAAGATACCCGTGCCGGACCAAATCTTCCCGGCTCCGGACAGGACTGGTGTAACCGTCGGCAATCACGAAAAGGTTATCCGCCACGGAGGAGATGGCGTCATAG
>OCTW011613080.1_pt1 | contig 55958 bp, 44 predicted proteins | sample 1539671 | NCBI WGS metagenome assembly OCTW01 (sample SAMN02144230, study PRJEB22623) | gut metagenome | biome: sheep rumen | host: Ovis aries | place: New Zealand | reverse complement strand
TTTTGTATATTTGTGAATTAAACCAATCTAAAACAAGTAAGATGGATATCGACCTCCTTGCCAAAATGGTGAAAGAAGTGGTGATGGACCATGACAGTGTCACGCTTCCCGGTGTAGGTTGTTTTGTAACAGAACTTGTTCCGGCTACCTTTGCCGACAGGGGATATACCATCTTGCCCCCGTATCGTCGCCTCTTTTTCACGCCCAGGCAGGGCGATGACACGTTGCTGGTGGATTTGTACGCCAAGGCCAATTCCGTCCCCAAAGCCGATGCCAACCGCATTCTCACCGATTTCCTCACGGAAATGAAAGAGGTGCTGAAGGTAAAGAAGACCATCGTTTTCCCGGGCCTGGGCCGTCTCAGGGCCACCCGCGAGAATCATTTCTTCTTTGTGGCCGACGAAGATCTGGACATTTATCCGTCCGGTTTCGGTCTGCAGCCCATCTCCCTCAAAACCCATGAGGAAACCAGGGAAGAAGTGGAGCAGGCGGTGTCTTCCCTCGCCGAGATGCTGGAAGTGTCCCCCGCTCCCGAAGCTGAAAACGAGCCCGTGGCGGAGCCGGAGCCCGTTGCGGAACAGGAGCCTGTTGCAGAGCCTGAACCTGTTGCAGAGCCTGAACCTGTTGCAGAACCTGAGCCCGTGGCGGAGCCTGGGAAGAAGGGAAAGGCAGGAAAGGTGATTCTGCGGATTCTGCTGGTTCTGCTGGTGATTCTGGCTGTTCTTGCGATTGCACTTGCGGTGACGGGACGAGTGGCCCCGGAGTGGCTGGATTCTTTCCTGTATTCTCCGGAAGAACTTGAAATTCTCCATAAATAGTGCTATCTTCGCGGTCCCAAAAAGTAGTGTAAGCATGAAACCTGTGAGCCGTGAAAGTTATAAGTTCCGTCAAGATGTCTGCATCCCTTGCTATCAGACCAATGACAAAACCCTTCTGAGGCCATCCGCCTTTATGGATCTAGCCCAGGAAATCGCCTACTGGGCGGCGCAGGAGCTGGGTTTCGGCTACGACACGCTCCACATCCACCATACTGCCTGGGTACTTACCCGCATGCATGTCCGTTTCAGCAAAGCTGTTGCGTGGAGAGATTCAGTGTCCCTCTACACCTGGCATAAAGGCGCCGGCGGCCTGTTCTACCTCAGGGACTTCGACCTCCGGGGAGAGAACGGGGAATCCTGCGTGACGGCTACCAGTTCCTGGGTGGTCATCAATGAGGAAACCCGCCGCCTGGTGCGTCCGGAAGAGATGGCCCACCTTCTCCAGGTGGACTATGATGTGGACGACGCCATCGTGGAACCGGCCCCTAAAATCGTCTTGCCGAAAGGCATGGTCCCCGAGCTGGCCGGAGAGCACACGGTGGCATTTTCGGACATTGACCTCATCGGCCATACCAACAATGCCCGCTATGCGGTCTGGGCCATGGATTGCCTGCCTTTCGAGGAGGCCGAAAAGCCTCTCCGGGAATTGTATATCAATTTTAACAAAGAGACCAAGGCCGGCGAAACGGTAGAACTTCTCCGCCTCAAGGACGGAGATGCCTGGTATGTGGAGGGCCGCGTGGATGGGAAGTCCTGTTTTGTGGTAAAAATGGAATTCTGACATGAAAGACTTGTTTTTCGGATATGGCATCGCCCACTCCATCATGCTGCTTGCTTTTGTGATCGGGGTGGGAATCTTTCTGGGCCGCTTCAAGGTCAAGGGGGTTTCCTTGGGCTCTACCTGGATCCTGTTCCTGGGCATCCTGATGGGACATCTCGGCTTCAAGGCCGATCTGGATGTCCTCCATTTCGTAAAAGAGTTCGGCCTTATCCTCTTTGTCTTTTCCATCGGCATGCAGGTCGGCCCCGGCTTCTTCCATTCGTTCAAGAGCGGTGGCGTCAAGATGAACCTGCTTGCCACCCTGTGCATTCTGTTGGCCGTGCTGGTGACCTGGGGCATTTCCGCCCTGACCGGGGAGGACCTTGGCACCATGACCGGCGTCATGTCCGGCGCAGTGACCAACACGCCCGGTCTGGGTGCCGCCCAGCAGACGTACATCGATGTGGCCGTGGCCGGCGGTGTCAGTAAGCTGGCGGCCGGCGAGGCTTCCGAACACCTGGCATCGGCCTATGCCGTGGCTTATCCGATGGGCGTTATCGGCGTCATTCTGATTATTTTGCTGGGCAAGGCCATTTTCAGGATCGACCCTCAGAAGGAACTGGATGACCTCAAGGATCAGGACGAGGTCGTGGACAAAGCCCGGCGCATGCATGTAGCGGTGGAGAACCCTGCCATTTTCGGCAAGAAACTGGAGGATGTCCTGAAGGACTTCGGCAGTGGCTTTGTGGTGTCCCGCGTCATGAAAGGGGAACAGATTATTTCCCCGGGCGCCGATACCGTCCTGGAAGAAGGGGACAAACTGCTTGTCGTCACCTCTCAGCAGGAGGTGGACAAAATCCGTATTCTCTTCGGCCAGGAAGTTGCCATGCACCAGACCGACTGGGTGCGGAAAGACCACAACATGGTCACCCGCCGGATCGTGGTTACCAAGAGCGACCTTACCGGCAAAAAACTCAAGGAACTGGCCTTCCGCAGCGCTTACGGCGTCAGCGTGACGCGGGTGATCCGTGCCGGCGTGGAGCTGGTTGCCGGCCCTGACCTGTATGTGCAGATGGGGGACGGCCTCATGTGCGTGGGCACGGTGGACAATATCGAGAACCTGGCCAAGAAAGTGGGTAATTCCAACGACGCCCTCAACAAACCCAACCTGGTTCCCATCTTCCTGGGTATCGTGGTGGGGATTGTCTTCGGCTCCATTCCCATCCGTTTCCCCGGCATTCCGCAGGCCATCAAGCTGGGCCTGGCCGGCGGCCCGCTCATCATCGCCATCCTGCTGGGTCACTTCGGCCCCAAATATAAGATTACGACCTACACCACCACCAGCGCGAATTTGATGCTGCGTGAAATAGGCATTTCCCTCTTCCTGGCAGCCGTGGGCATCGGCGCCGGCGACAATTTCTGGAGCTCCATTGTCGGCGGAGGCTACTGGTGGATCCTGTACGGAGCGCTTGTGACCATGATTCCGGTGGGCATCACGTTCATTGTGGCCCGCGCCCTGTGTCACCTCAACTTCTATCAAATCTGCGGTCTGATCAGCGGTACGTGCACCAACCCTCCGGTGCTGGCGTTCGCCCAGGGCATGTACGGCAGCGATTATACCTCTGTGAATTACGCTACGGTGTATCCGCTTTCCATGTTCCTGCGGGTGTTGGTGGCGCAGCTTCTGATTCTGATTGCAATGGCATAGCGTTATGATGGATTTGTTGTATCCGGCCGATCCTGCTCCGTATTATCCCAAGCCTTCCATCTCCAGGCCCGGCAGGCAGGTGATCCCGAAAGGGGAGAAGGTCCCGCTGGTGGAGCCTGGCGGTCTGGTGTACGGCCAGGCCACCCGGGAATGGTGCCACGGTGGCTCCAAGGCCTTGCATCCCGTGGTGCATCTTCACATCATCGACCGTTTTTCGCGAATCTATCTGCAAAAGCGTTCCCTTGCCAAGGATTTTCTGCCCGGATACTGGGATACGGCCGTGGGAGGTCACATCACTTATGGAGAACGGGCCGAAGAAGCCCTCTACCGTGAAGCGGCCGAAGAACTCGGCTTGCAGGCGTTCAACGCCCATCCCATCGAGTCTTATCTCTACGAGACAGACCGGGAACGTGAGCTTATTCTGGTCTATGCCACGGTCGGCCACCCCTGTCTGAACCCGGACAAGGGTGAAGTCTCTGAAGGAAAATGGTGGACCCTGGAAGAATTGGAATCGGTCTGGGACAAAGAGATCCTTACCCCCAATTTCCAGTCGGAATTCCTTCGCATCAAGGACAGATTGCTGGCACTTCTGTAGGATTTTCCCTCAAAATGCCGTATCTTTACAAGGTATGGCAACAGATATCGACAAATTTGTACACGACCAGTTGTCGGTTTGGCCGGCGGTGGCAGCCAAGTACCGGGCCCTCAAAAGCGCCCGGACACGCACCGTTCCCATCGGCGGCATCCTGGTGACGCTGCAGTCCAATCCCGGCCGGCTGCCCGTCTTCGACCATGGCTGCCCGCTTTGTGAAGAAAACTACATGGAGCATCAGCATACCCTTCCGTTCGAAGGGCGGAAGGGCCGCAAGTACGATATTCTGGTGAACCGGGCTCCCATTTTCCCCAACCATCTGGTGATCACGCGCGATATCCATGTGCCGCAAACCATCTGGCACCGCTTCCCCGACATGCTGGACCTGGCGGCCCAACTGGACAATTACATTGTTTTCTATAACAGCCCCAACAGCGGGACGTCGGTTCCCCAGCATGCGCATTTCCAGGCCTGCCCCAAGGGCTATATGCCCCTGGAACGGGTGACGGAGCGCCTCCTGAGGGCCGTGGCGGCCGGCACTGTCCCGGAAGAACTGGCGTTCATCGACACGGCGCGGGATGCCCAGCTGTTTCATTATAAGCGCTTTAACCGGGGCATTTTCATGCTTCGTGCCCAGACTTCCAAGTCCATGGCCAAACTCTTCTACCGCCTTCTTGACTGCCTGAACCTGCTGGCCGAAGAGACCGAACCGCGTTTCAACGCTTTCACTTATTGCAGTGAAGGGGAGTTCCGCACGCTGGTCACGCTCAGAAGCGCGTCGCGGCCGCATTGTTATTATGCGGAAGGGGAGGGGCATTTTTCGATTTCCCCCGGTGCGGCCGACATGGCCGGCTTCGTCGTGGTCCCGGAAGAGGATGACTTCGACCGGCTGAATGCCGCTGTCCTTCAGGAAATCTACGAAGATGTCACCCTTTCGGAAGCGGAGGAAAAACGCCTCCTCTGGCGTCTTGTGCGCACGCAGCCCAAAGTGGAAGTGGGCATCTGCGCTGCACAGGAGGTTGTTTTTGAAATCATTTCCGACGGCGCCGGCCCCCAAAAGGTCAGTTACCGGGAAGGAAAGATCGACTACAACGGTGTCCTGTACGACGAACTGGTCTTCGAGGCCGTCACCATCTCCACCCTTTTTGCCGAACCTTCTTTCATCCTTTATGGGGAGGGGAGTCCCCGCCGTTTTGCCGGTACGCTCAAATTGCTGGCCGAAGAGGGCAGGGTAAGGGCTGTCAACATTCTGGGTGCGGAGGATTACCTTCTGAGCGTCGTGTCCCTGCTGCCGGAGGAGCGTCGAAGGGAAGCATCCATCGCCATCCGACGCTCCCTGCTGGAACAGATGGAGCAGCGCCGGAAAGGGCGCTTGCATATCTCAGGCCCGGAACTTGTAAACACCCCGGAAGTGATAACCTGGCTGGAGCATCGGCCCGTTTCGGAGAAGCGTTCCGGAGAAGGCCCGGTCCACGCCCTTTTTGACGTGTGCGCATCGGAGCATTGTTACCGTTATGAAGGACTGACGCCTGCGGCCGATGCCGACGCTCGTTCGGTCATCGACGAAACCTGGGGACAGACAGAATAACAACGTTATGGCAACTATCGGCATATTCGATTCCGGCTGCGGTGGCCTTTCGGTCTATCGGGAACTGGTAAAAGTGCTCCCGGAGGAACAGTATCACTATTACTCCGACAACGCTCACTGCCCGTACGGGGAGAAATCGGCCCTGTACATCCGGCGGCGCGCGCGCTTCATCACGGAATTCCTTCTGGACAAGGGGGACGATATCATTGTGGTTGCCTGCAACACCGCCACGGCGGCGGCCATCGCCACGCTTCGGGCAGCGTATCCGGATGTCCCCTTCGTGGGCATGGAGCCTGCCGTGAAGCCGGCGGCTCTGGGAACCCGCAGCGGCGTCATCGGCGTCCTGGCGACGGCCGGCACTCTAAAAGGGTCCAAATATCTTAACACCAGAGGTTTATACGAGGACGACGTTACCATTGCCGAGCATGTGGGCCAGGGCTTTGTGGAACTGGTGGAAAGCGGGATTCTGGATGGTCCGGAGGCCGAAGCGCTTGTCCGCGCCTCCCTCCAGCCGCTGCTGGATACCGGGGCCGACACCATTGTCCTGGGCTGCACGCACTACCCTTTCCTGCAGCCGCTGATTGAACGCCTGGCCGGCCCGTCGGTGCGGGTCATCGACCCCGCCCCGGCCGTGGCCCGGCAAACCCTCCACGTGTTGGAGCAGCGCGGCGTCCCCATCGGCGCGGGCCCTTTTTCCGTGAAACTATACGCTTCCGGCGACCCCGCCGCCCTCAACCGTATCTTTGGCTCGTTGACGGGTGGCTCGGAACATGTTAATAGTCAATAATTTACGTATAATCCTCTGCGCTTTTTGCGCAGAGAAATACAAGCAAGTAACTGATTTACAGAAAGATGCGAATCACCCAAGTGTTACTCGGATTGCTGCTGGCAGTGCTTCCGGCCAGGGCGCAGGTGCTCACGGGGATAGATGTCCTGGAGCGCGACGGATTTGAACCGCTGAAAGGGAAGCGTGTGGGGCTTGTCACCAATCCCAGCGGTGTGGACCGCAACCTCCGTTCCACCATTGACGTTCTTTTCGAGGCGCCGGAGGTGCATCTGGTCGCCCTCTACGGGCCGGAGCACGGTGTACGGGGGGATGCCTATGCGGGAGACCATGTGGAAAGCGGCAAGGACCCCAGGACCGGTCTTCCGGTGTATTCCCTGTACGGCAGCACGCGCGAGCCTACGCAGGAAATGCTCAAGGGAATTGATGTCATGGTGTACGACATTCAGGATGTGGGTGTCCGCTGCTATACCTTCATCTCCACCCTCGGTCTGGTGATGCGTGCCTGCGCCCGGGCCGATGTGGAAGTCCTCGTCCTGGACCGTCCCAATCCCCTGGGCGGCAACAAGGTGGAGGGACCGCTGGTGGAAGAAGGTTACTATTCTTTTGTGAGCCAGTTCCATATTCCTTTTGTTTATGGCCTCACGGTGGGAGAACTTGCCTCCCTTATCAATGAGGAGGGATTGAACCGAGGTCAGAAAGGGGACCAGAAGCCCCTCAAGTGCCGCTTGAACGTGGTCCCCATGCAGGGCTGGCAGCGTTGGATGCAGTTCCGTGACACCGGCCTTCCCTGGATTCTTCCTTCCCCCAATATTCCTTCCATGGAGAGTGCTCTCTGCTATGCCAGTTCCGGTATCTGCGGCGAATACGGCTACCTGAACACGGGCGTGGGCTACACCATTCCGTTCCAGACCTTTGCGGCCGAATGGATCGATGCCGACAAACTCAAGGACCGTCTGGACAGTTATGCCCTCCCCGGGGTGGCTTTCCGCACCATTCACTACAAGCCCATTTCCGGCTCCCTGTCCGGAAAGCTCATCCATGGCGTGCAGTTCTTTTTTACCGATTATGAATCGGCCCCGGTTTCCCTCCTGCAGTTTTATGTGATGCAGGCCATCCAGGAGCTGTGGCCGTCGCGCAGTCCCTATCCCCTCAAGAAAACCCGGATGTTGGATATTGTTTGTGGTACGGATTATGTAAGGACTACTTTCGGAAAGCGAATGAAAGCAGCCGACATCGTTGATTATTGGAACAAGGATACCGAAGATTTCAAGGCGCTTTCCCAACACTATTACTTATATCGTTAATCCTAAAAACGAAGATGCTATGAGAAGTTTAACCACCCTTGCCACTTCCATGATGCTGGCGTTTGTCATGCTCATGGCACCTGATATGCTGGCCCAGTCCCGCTCTAAGGGCGGCAGTTCTTCCGGCCAGTCCACCACTTCCGGAACCTCCACCCGTTCTTCGGGCAGTTCCGTTTCCCGTTCTTCAGGAACCACCACCCGCTCGTCCGGCGGCACGGTAAACCGTTCTTCCGGAACCACCACCCGGTCTTCCGGCAGCGCAGCCGTGCAGCAGGACCGTCGGAGCACCACTTCGACCAGCCGCTCCTCCGGCAGTGGTCAGGCCACCCGCTCCTCCGGCAGTTCCGTAACCCGTTCTTCCGGCAGCAGCACCGCCGGTACCGGCACCAGCCGGTCTTCCAGCGCTACCCGCTCTTCTTCCGGCAGTTCTTCGGCCGCCAAGAGCACCGGCGCACCGTCCGGCGGCACTACGGTCCGTTCTTCCAGCCAGTCCCGTTCCAACCAGAGCGTGAGGCAGCCCGTGCAGAACACCGGGTCGGTTTCCTCTTCCGGCACTTCCCGCACATCGGCAGGCGGCGGCACTACCGTTACCGGCACCACCGTCCGCTCTTCCAACGTGAGCCGCACCGGACTCACCTCCGGTGTCGTCACCAAGGACTCGGCTCCCGTGCAGCCCACTTATCGGGATGACGGTTACAACTACCGCTACAACGATGACATGCGGGTGGACGATCGGCACAACATGTACCGCATCCCTCCGCGCCAGCGGGACCCCATGCCCTGGGACCGTGCAGGTTATTTCTGGGGAGACCATCCGCACTATTACGGATATCGTATCCACAGCCTGCCTCCGCAGTGGCGCCGTATCAGCCACTGGGGCATCGACTACTACTTCCACAACGGGATTTATTACCGTCCCTTCGGAGGTGTGTATGTCGTCTGCCGTCCTCCTTTCGGCACTCCGTTGGAGGCCGCCATCGACCGCGCCATTTTCCGCGCTGTCACTTTCGCCTACTATTGCGATACCTACCGTACCTATAGCCGTACCTTCGACTATTACAACGTAATTGCCAGACAGAACCTCATCATTGCCCAGCAGAACGCCCGCCTCATCGCGCGGAACAGCAGTTATGCCATCAATGCAAACCGTGCCCTCACCGCCTATGAACTGGCCGAGAAACTGGGCCTTGTCCAGAGCTATGCCTACGCCAACTCCGAGTATTTCTACCAGGACGGCGTGTTCTACACCATCTCCGCCTCCGGCGTGTATTCCACCATCGTGCCTCCTGCAGGCGCCCTGGTGTCCTCCCTCCCGGACGACTATGAGATCATCGTGATGAACGGTGCCGAGTACTACATGGTGGACAACACCGTATATCGCACCACCCTCTTCGAAGGCGTTCCCTACCTGGAGGTCCTGGGCCAGATGTACGGCAGCCTCTACAACCAGTACAACGTGTATCGGTGATCGGTAAGTAATTGACAATTAATGCTTTACGTATAATCCTCTGCGCTTTTTGCGCAGAGGATTATACGTAAGTGGCTGATTATAAATAGATTCCGTGCCACCGGAAAATGCGGGATGATTTGAAAGGGATTATTACTATCTTTGTAAAGTACGCATTGTCGTGAAAAACCACCTTTTTCCGGAGAGTAATGAACCCGATCCTGCTTCCTCTGCTCTGTTTCGGCATCATTGCCGGACGTAACGCAACCACCGACGGTTATGTCTATCTCGGCCATAACGAAGACCAGCACGGAGAAACGATGCTGAACATCTATCATGTCCCGGCCAATGACGCACGATGTGCCTATCTCTGGTTCGAGTTCCCGGGCCAGGCCGCCGGAGACAGTTATGCCAACGAATACGGCGTGAGCATCGCTTCCAACCAGTGCCTTTCCCGTGAAGACAAGGCTCGGGGCGGCATGGTTTACGAAATTCGCACGACAGCCATCCAGCATGCGCGTTCCGCACGCGAAGCCGTTCACATCATCGGCTCGCTTGTAGAACGATACGGCTATGCCGATTCCGGACGCTCTTACCTGGTGGCGGACCAGCGGGAAGGCTGGATTGTGGCGGTGGTCAGGGGCCGGCACTGGGTGGCGCAACGGGTTCCGGACGATGAGATCGCTACCATCCCCAACTACTACACCATCGGGGAGATTCATCTCAAGGATACCGTCAACTTCCTGGGCAGCAAGGATTTGGTAAAGTATGCCCGTAAGCGGGGATGGTATCATCCAAAAAGGGACGGGAACTTCAACTTCCGCAGGGCCTATGCCCATCCCGAGACGCTTACGGACAGGCATAACTGCGATCGGCACGCTTTGGCACAGGAGCGCTTTTTCGGCGACTTCCAGGCGGAGACCTTTTCCCGGAAGCCTGCACAGAAGTTCCATCGCAGGCATCTTTCACAGCTTCTGACCGAACCGCCCATCCGCAACGATGCCACCGCCCTCACTACGGTGTTCACGATGAATCCGTCCTTCCCGCCAGAAAAAGGGACCGTGGTCTGGGTGGGCTTCCCGGGGCAGGATGCGGCAAGCCAAAGCCAGTGGACCGTGTTCATGAGAGTGCCGGAATCCTGCCACCGCTACGCTACGGCCGATGAAGCGCTGGAGCGTCATTTCACGGATGTGGGCAATTATCGTGAACGCTGGCCGGAGCACTTCTACTGGCACTACCTTTATCCGGAAACGGATATCGACGTGGTCTCGCACGACTTTACCGTCTATGTCCCGCGGCAGCCCCGCGTAGAATCGGAACGGGACAAAAACAAGGTGGGAGACACGTTCAACGACCATTTCCATGTGCTGGAAGACCCTTCCCGCGGTCTTCTGTACGCTTTTTGGACGCAGGGATCCTTTGAGGCGGCCGACGATGAGCATGTGGTGTTCTCCAAGAGTGCGGACAAGGGCAGAAGCTGGAGCGAACCGGTCGTCCTTGCCGGTTCTCCCACCCTGGCGGCCCCCAAACCCGTTGCCGGCTGGCAGCAGCCGATGATAAGCCGGAGCGGACGCCTCTATCTGCTCTGGAATCAGGAAACCACGGTCAAAAAACACCTCCAGGGCATTCTGTGCGGCCGATATTCCGACGATGGCGGCCAGACTTGGAGCGAGCCGGAAACCGTCCCGTTCCCCATCCGTTTCGAAAGCGACCCCGAGGACCCTTCCCTCCCTCCGGTCTGGTGCATGTGGCAGAGACCGCTGCGCCTGGGTGCGGACGGACGCTACTTGGCGGGCTGCTCCCGATACGACCGCAAAGGCATCGCGCGCGTGGAGTTCTGGCAATATGAGAACATCGATGAAGACCCTCAAGTGCGGGATATCCGCATCTCTTTCTTCAACACGGGAGGGCAGTCGTTCGACTCTTCTACCGTCGCTGCCGAGGAGGATTACCATCCCAGGGAAGGGAAAATAACGGAAGAGGCCTGTATCACCGGTCTGCCGGACGGGCGGCTGTTTGCGGTGATGCGCACCTCCATCGGCCATCCTGTATGGTCGGTCAGTGCCGATAACGGACGCAGCTGGAGCCGTCCGGAAGTCCTGCGCGAGAAAGACGGAGGCGCCGCCATCCTTCACCCCTGCTCTCCTTGTCCGCTATATGACATCCACGGGCCCGAAGCCCGCAGCGGCCATTATATGCTTCTGGTGCATGACGCCTTCGATTTCAATTCCCCGACCTCTTACCAGAACCGGGGCCCCCTGTACCGAAGGGACGGCGTTTATGTTCCCGGCGCCCATCAGCCGATATGGTTCGGAGAAGGCTCGGTTTTCTCTCCCCGGGAAACCGGGAACTCATTCTACACAAGTTTTACCGCCTTGGACGGCGAAAGCGTCCTGTGGTTCGGCGACCAGAAATTCTACCTTTTCGGCAAGCTGATCCATTCGTACTAGTCCAGGTCGTCCGGTTCCGTAACGGCGCTGCCGGTGCCCATCAGATAGGTTTTCATGAATTCGTTGAGGTCTCCGTCCAGGACACCCTGGGTATCGGCCGTATTGTAGCCGGTACGCAGGTCTTTCACCAGTTTATAGGGGTGGAGGACGTAGTTTCGGATTTGGGAACCCCACTCGATGCGCTTTTTCTGCCCTTCCAGCTCGGCCTGCTTTTCCTGCCGCTTCTTGAGTTCGATATCGTAGAGACGGGATTTGAGGATGAGGAGGGCTCTTTGCCGATTGTCCTGTTGGCTGCGGGTTTCCGTATTCTCCACCATGATACCGGAGGGGATGTGGCGCACGCGGACGCCCGTCTCCACCTTGTTCACGTTCTGGCCGCCGTGGCCGCCGCTGCGGAAAGTATCCCACTCCAGGTCGGAGGGGTTGATTTCGATATTGATGGAGTCGTCCACCAGCGGATACACAAATACGCTGGAAAAGGTGGTCTGGCGCTTCCCCTGGGCATTGAATGGAGAGATGCGCACCAGCCGGTGCACGCCGTTTTCGGCCTTCAGATAGCCGTAGGCGTAGTCTCCTTCCACTTCGATGGTGCAGCTTTTGATGCCGGCTTCTTCGCCTTCCAGCAGGGAGCTTACCGTCATTTTGTAACCGTTGCGCTCTCCCCAGCGGAGGTACATTCTCATGAGCATGGCACTCCAGTCGTTGGCTTCGGTGCCGCCGGCGCCGGAATTGATGGTAAGGACGGCGCCCAGGTTATCCCCTTCACCGCCCAGCATATTGCGCAGCTCCAAGGATTCCACCGATGCGGTGGCCGCGGCGAAAGCCTGGTCCAGTTCCTGGGTTTCGGCCGTCTCGATGGCTTCGTCATCGGCCCCGGAAAGGCTGTCTTTGGCAAAATCGTAAAGGACTTCCAGGTCGTCGGTCTCGCTTCGGGCTTTGTCAAAATCTGTGACCCAGGACTTGAGACCGGAAAGTTTTTTCAGGAAGGTCTCGGCCTGCTTGGGGTCGTTCCAGAAATCCGGAGCCAGGGTCTGTTCCGTTTTGGCGGCCACCTCCCTGCGTTTTCCGGCAATATCCAGACAAGCGTCCAGCGTAGCCATCCGCGCCTGCAGGTCTTTGATTTGTTCAAAAGTAATCATATAGTACAAATATACGCAATTTTCTGCTAACTTTGTAAAAAATGCAACTTTGATGAAAGACAGCGCACTCATTGTCGTGGATATGCTCTACGATTTCATAGACGGGAGCATGGCCTGCCAAGAGGCCGATAAGGCCGTAACCAATACGCTCGACTATCTGAAGATGCTCCCGGCCCGCTCGGATTTTCCTGTCCTCTTTGTCCGGGACCACCATCCGGCCAACCACTGTTCCTTCCAGGCACAGGGAGGCCCGTGGCCGCCGCATTGCGTGCAGGGCACCCATGGGGCCGATATCCATGAGGCTCTGGCCCCCTATGCCCATGAAGACCTGTGCTTCTTCAAGGGAGAAGACCCCGAAAAAGAGCAGTACAGCGGCTTCGAGGGCATGAACCCTGCCGGGCAAAGCCTCTGCGACGTCCTGCAGATCCTGGAGATCCGGCATGTCGTCGTCTGCGGCATCGCCACGGAATACTGTGTGTACAATACGGTCAAAGACCTGCAGGGGGCCGGTTTCAAGCTGAGCGTCCTCAAGGACTGCATTGCCTATGTAGAAAAAGAGGGGCATTTGAAAACCCTGAAAACCATGGAAAAAGAAGGCATCGTCCTCATATAAATCCGTACCATGAACAAAATCAATTACGCCTATGTATCGGACAAGTACCAGTACACCATGGGAAAGTCCTATCTGGACTGTGGAAAACAAGACCAGATTGCCGTGTTCAATCTCTTTTACCGCAAGGCTCCGGAAAACAACAACTGGGCTGTCGTGAGCGGCACCGAGGAAGTGATTGAAATGGTAAAGACCCTGGGGACGGAGCCCGAGGACTTTTATGAGAAATTCCTTCCCGGGGAGGAATACAAAGAGTTTCGCAAGTACCTGAGCACCATGAAGTTCACGGGAGACATGTACACCATGCGGGAAGGGGAGATCGTGTTCCCCAATCAGCCCATCGTCACCGTTGTGGCGCCGCTCATCCAGGCCCAGGTGCTGGAAACGCCCATGCTGTGCATCCTGAATCACCAGATGGCCGTGGCCACCAAGGCCTCCCGCGTGTGCCGGTCCACCGACAGGCCCGTGAGCGAGTTCGGCTCACGGCGCGCCCACGGTCCCTGGGCGGCGGTCTATGGGGGCAAAGCGGCCCAGATTGCCGGATGCGCCAGTTCCTCCAACATCCTCACGGGCGCTTTCAACGGAGTGCCTTCCACCGGCACCATGGCCCACAGCTTCATTACTTCTTACGGCAGCACGGTAGAAGGGGAGCACAAGGCGTTTACAGATTACATCAGAACGCACAGGGGAGAGAATCTGATTCTCCTCATCGATACCTACGACACCCTCAAGTGCGGTGTCAAGAATGCCATTCGATCCTTCAAGGAAAACGGTATTGACGACAGCTACGTCCCCGGTTATGGCATCCGTCTGGACAGCGGAGACTTGGCATATCTCTCGCAGGAGGTGCGCCGCATTTTGGATGATCACGGCCTGACCAAGTGTAAAATCTTCGCCACCAACGGCCTGGACGAGTATCTGATTACGGATCTGGAGCGCCAGGGCGCCAGGATAGACAGTTACGGCGTGGGCGACGCCATCGCCACCTCCAAGGCCGCTCCCTGCTTCGGAAATGTGTACAAACTGGTCCAGATAGACGACCAGCCCGTGCTCAAACGCTCCGAGGACAAAATCAAGCTCATCAACCCCGGCTTCCAGATTACCTGGCGCATATCGGCCCAGGACAAGGAGAAGGGAGATTCCATTGACGGCTATGTCTTCAAGGCCGATGTCACCTGCCTCCGCGGAGATGAGATGGACCTTGCCATCCAGCAGGGGAAGACCATCACCCTCCGCGACGAATACGACTCCTTCAAGACCAAGACTTTCGAGGAGGGGAAGTATGAGGCCCGTCCGCTCCAGCTGCAGTCGGTGCGGGGCGGAGAACGCATCGCACCGTATTACGACCTCCAGACCAAAAAGGCCTTCTACAAGGACAATCTCCAGCATTTTTCACCGGCAGAACGGCGTCTCATCAACCCCCACTATTACAAAGTGGACATCTCCGATGCCCTTTACGACATGAAGATGTCCATCATTGGAAAACTGGTGAAGGAGATTGAGGCCTTCGAGATTTAGTCGGCGAAATTCATTTCATCGAAAAGATAGTCGGCGTGTCCGACCTCCTTGATTACAAACAGGAGGTAGCGGACGTCCAGTGAGATGTTGCGGCAAATCTCGGGGTCGTACACAAGGTCACTCATGGTGCCTTCCCATACGCGGTCGAAGTTGATGCCGATGAGTTCCCCCTTCGCATTGAGCACCGGAGAGCCGGAGTTTCCGCCGGTGGTGTGGTTGGTGGCCAGGAAGCATACGGGCTGCTCCTCGAACCCGCCGCGGGCATAGATGTCACGCAGCACCTGGGGAATGTTGTAGTCGAAAATGTCCGGATTGTCCTTCTCGATAATGCCCCGCAGCGTAGAGACCGGATTGTACCAGACCGCGTCCACGGGGCGGTAGCCGGCGACCTTTCCGTAGGCTATGCGGAGCGTGAGGTTGGCATCGGGGTAAAAGTCCCGCCCGCTCTCAAACTCCATCTGGCCCTGCATGTAGTCGCGGTAGGTGAGGGTTATGGCGCTGCTCAGTTCGCGCAACTGCGGAGTAAGCACCTGGGTGTAATACGCATCCAGGCCTTCGGCCAGCTCCTTGGCCAGGGCATCGTCGGCAAAGACGGCGTCCTTCCAGGCCTCCACCGAAGCAAAGGCGGCCCGCTGCCGTAGGAAGGACTCCGGCTTGTAACTGTCGTCCAGGGCTTTGTCGAAGGCCGATACCATGGCGACGAAAATTTCCTCGTCGATGGGACGATAATAGTCTTTCTGCGCAACGGGGCGCCCCGATGCCATCTGGATTTTCTCCACGGCGCGCACGGTCTCGTTGTAGTATTCATAGGACCGGTAAATGGGGTTGTAAGCGGCGTACAGCAGGGCCAGCCGATCGGTAATTCCTTCATAGCGGGTCCCTACGGCCCATTCGGCAAAACGCTTTTCATAGGCTTGCTTCACCGGAACGACCTTGTTCTTCCGAAGGCCTTTTTCCTCTCCCTGCCACTTTTTCCAGGCATTGGCCACGCCGGCATATTTGGAAGAGTACTGGATGCGGACGGCCTGGCTCTGATCCATGTGCTTTTTCATCAGATTGAGCCGGGTGGTGCGGAGGGCGATCTTCTCGGGGTCGGAGATGTCCTGGATGTATCGGACCGCCTCGGAGTGGATATATTCCTGGGTGCTTCCGGGGCATCCATAGACAAAGGTAAAATCGCCTTCCTTGACCCCTGCACGGGAGATTTTCAGGGATTTTTTGGGCCGATAGGGCACGTTGGTCTCGCTGTATTCGGCCGGCATGTTGTCCTGGCCGGCGTAGATGCGGAAGATGGAGAAGTCTCCGGTATGGCGGGGCCACATCCAGTTATCCGTCTCTCCGCCGAATTTGCCGATGGAGGAGGGAGGGGCTCCCACCAGCCGGACGTCGCTGTATTCGCGGAATACGAAGAGGAAGTACTGGTTGCCATAATAGAGGGCTTCCACGCTGGCCCGGAGGCCCTTTCCTTCCTTGACGGCATCGGCCTTCAGTTTGTCGCTGTTTTTCTTGATGAGGGCCTGGCGCTGCTCTTCGTTCATCTTGGCGGGTTTGTAGCCCTTGAGGACGGCGGCGGTCACGTCTTCCATCCTTTCCAGGAAGCGGACGGTGAGGCCGGGATTGGGCAGTTCCTGGCTACGGTTCATGGCCCAGAATCCGTCCTTGAGGTAATCGTGCTCCACGGAGGAATGCCTTTGGATAAAACCGTATCCGCAGTGATGGTTGGTAAAAAGGAGCCCTTCGTCGCTCACCAGTTCTCCGGTGCAACCGCGGCCAAAGAGCACCACGGCATCCTTCAGACTGGCTTGGTTCACGCTGTAGATGTCTTCGGCGCTGAGCTGTAAGCCTTTGGCTTGCATGTCACCGATTCTTTGGGAAATGAGGGCCGGCAGCCACATGCCTTCATCGGCCTTCAGGGGCTCAAGGGCGGCAAAAAGAAGAGCCGCCAGGAGGAAGCTTTTTTTCATAATGTACTTAATAGTGCGGTTTGTTAACAAAGATACTGCTTTTTTTCGTACATTTGAACCTTGGATTACCAAAACAAACGATTATGAAGCATCTCCATTTCATCGCCATCTTTTCCATGCTGCTTGTTTCTGCCTGCGGCGTATTCACGCAGACTCCCGAGGAAAAGCAAAGAAGCGCACAAATTATCCGCGAAAGACTGGACAATCGTGCCTACACCATTGATGTTGACTATATGGTTCCTCTGCGCGGAAATTCCCGGATGGTGGATTCCTTCTCCATCACGGTGGACGGTGATATCCTGAACTCGCACCTGCCTTACTTCGGCGCTGCCCAGAATGTGTCGTATGGCGGAGGAAACGCCCTCAGTTTCAAGGAGCAGATGTCCGGATATTCCGACACGGGATTCGTGGGTGACAGGCGGAACATTGTCATCCATGTCAAGACCAAGGAAGACATTTTCGTCTATAACATCACCGTCTTCGACAACGGATCGGCCGATATCAAAGTGAACTGCCACAACCGCGACGACATCTCCTATTGCGGAAACCTGCGTACCCGGGATGCTGAATGACAAGCTGAAGGGACATCTTTCCATTGCTGTCGCCTACACGATATTCGGCCTTAACCTTGTATTCTGCAAGGATATCGCCAACTCCGACACCATTTCGCCCTATGTGCTATTTACATTGAGGGCGGTGGGGGCCAGCGCCATTTTCTGGTTCGTTTCCCTGTTCATGCCCCGGGAGAAGGTGGAGCGGAAAGACATGGGGAAGATAGCCGCCGCGTCGCTGGTGGGCCTTTTCATCCCCCAGATGACCTTCCTCATGGCCATTACGATGACATCGGCCATCGATACCGCCATCATCAGCACCCTGGGCCCCATCTTTACCATGTTCTTCGCCTTCCTGTTCCTGAAGGAACCCATCACGGGGAAGAAGGCCGGGGGAGTCGCCCTGAGTTTTGCGGGCATCCTTTTCCTGATTTTCAATTCCGTGCACGAGGGCGGATCGGCCTCCACCTCACCGGCAGGTGTCGCCCTGCTCCTGCTGAACAGTCTCAGTTTTTCCCTGTATCTGGGACTGTTTCGTCCGCTTATTTCCAAATACAGCGTGGTCACGTTCATGAAGTGGTCCTTCCTGTTCTCGCTTCTGCTGTCGTTGCCCCTTTCGGCCCGGGGGCTGTCCACCACGGATTTTGCGGCCATTCCGGGCAATGTCATCTGGGAGATTGCCTATCTGATTTTCTTTGCCACTTTCGTGGCCTATTACCTCATTCCCTACGGGCAGAAGTTCATCCGGCCCACGCTGGTGAGCATGTATTCGTATCTGCAGCCCATCATTGCGGCCATCGTGAGCATCTGGGCGGGCATGGATTCGCTCACCTGGCAGAAAATCCTGGCCTCCGCCCTGGTCGTAGGCGGCGTGGTGCTGGTCTCCAAGAGCCGCGCGGTTGACGCTTCTTGAAGATTCCGGGATGTGGATTGCAAGCGAGACCGGCAGTACGACGGGGGGCACAGGTCAAGGTAAGTCGGCCGCTTTGATGAAGGCGGCACGCAGGGTCCTGATGGAGCCGCTGTCGAACTGGACGTCGAAACTGGTGTAGTCTTTATTGGCGGCTACGATGACGCCCTCCCCGAAGACAGGGTGCGTAACGATTTCCCCCACCTTGAAGGGAGATGCATAGGCGGCCCGCTCAGCACTGAAATCCTCCTGGTCCAGCACATGGGAGAGCCCCCGGGTTCCCTTCCAAAGTTCCTCAGGCACGACGCCTTCCGTCACCACCAGGTTCTGCTTGATTTCGGCCAGGAAGCGGGAAGGGTATTTGGCCATTTTGGTGGAGATGTTGAAGCCCTCGGATTCCGTGAGGAACAGGGCATTCTGGGCGCGGGTAATGGCCACATACATAAGCCGGCGCTCCTCTTCCTCGCCGTTTTTCTTGCCCTCGCGGATACTGCGCATGTTGGGGAAAATGCCCTCCGAAAGCCCTGTGACAAAGACATAGGGGAACTCCAGCCCCTTGGCCTGGTGGATGGTCATGAGCTTGATGGTGGGGGTGTCCTTGCGATGGTCGTCGTTGGTGTAGAGGGCGATGTCCTGCAGGTAATCGGCCAGCGTGCTTTCTTCCGGGGTGCGGACGCTCTCGTAGAAACGGATGCTGGAAAGGAGTTCGTCCAGGTTTTCCAGGCGGTCTTCGTCCTGGTCTTCGCGCACCATTTTCTTGTAGCCGGAGCGCTCCAGCAGGCGGTTCAGCAGGTCGCTCACCCGGTTTTCCAGGGCAAACTGCTTGGCATCCTCGATAAGTTCCACAAAGGGGGCCGATTTGGCATCCCCGTTCATCTGCAGGGCGCTGTAGAGCGAGATGCCCCTTTCGTCGGCCAGGGCCCGGATGCCGTCCAGGAACTTGCGGCCCAGCTTGCGGGAAGGCACGTTGATGATGCGCTCGAAGGAAAGGTCGTCGTCCTGGTTGCTAACAAGGCGCAAATAGCTGAGCGCATCCTTGATTTCCCGTCGCTCGAAAAAGCGCGTGCCGCCCCAGATGGAGTATTCCAGGTGGGCGCCCAGCAGTCCCTGCTCCAGGGCGCGGGAGAGGTAACTGCTGCGGTAGAGGATGGCGATGTCGCTCACGCGGGCGCCGCCTTCCAGCAGGCGCTTGATCTGCGTCACAATCCACTCGGTCTCCTCCTTCTCGCTTTTGCCGTGGAAGTGAATGACGGCCTTGCCCTCGGCCTTGCGGGTAAATAAATCCTTGGGGATGCGGTTCTGGTTGTTGGAAATCACGCTGTTGGCTACGTCCAGGATGCGCGGGGTGCTGCGGTAATTCTCGTCCAGGATGACGGTTTTGTCGGCCGCGAAATTGACAAAAAGGTCCGGCCGGGCGCCGCGCCACTCGTAGATGGCCTGGTCGGGGTCCCCTACGATAAAAAGGTTCCGGTGCTTGGCGCTCAGGCGCTCGATGAGGTCCCAGTCGTCCAGGTTGCAGTCCTGCGCCTCGTCCACCATGATGTAGTTGAGGCGGGTCTGCCACTCCTCGCAGGCATCCGGGAAACGGTCCAGGATGTACTTGGTCACGTTCATCAGGTCGTCGAAGTCCAGCGCGTAGTTTTTCATCTGGCGGCTCACGTAGGCGGCCAGACGGGAAGTGCGGCGCATCTCGTCGGAAACCACGCTGCCCGGCAGCATATAGGTTTGGATGTAGCCGTTGAGGGCTTTTTCGGCCCCGATGGCGTCCAGGAACTGCTTCACCGTCTTTTCCGTGCGCTTGAGCCCCAACTGGTCCATGGCCTGCTTGGCAATGGCCTTGCTGTCTTCCTCGTCCAGCACGGTGAAGGATTTGGGAAAGCCGATGCGGTAGATTTCCTTGCGCAGAAACTTGACGCAGAAGCCGTGCAGGGTGCACACGAAGTCGTTGTAGTCCCCGCTGTGGACCATGGCGGCGATGCGGCTGCGCATCTCCGCCGCGGCCTTGTTGGTGAAGGTGAGGCACAGCAGGTTGGCCGGGTCGATGCCCAAAACATTCACCAAGTAGGCGTAGCGGTGCGTCAGGGCCTTGGTTTTGCCCGTCCCGGCGCCCGCCACCACGCGGATGCGGCCCTCTGTGGCCTCTACGGCCTCCCGCTGCCGCGAATTCAGTCCCTGGAAAATGTCCGTCATAATTGATTGCGATTTTTTTCGTTGCGACTTTTTTCGCAATGTCTAAATTATTCTTTTTACCCAGCGTTTGAAGAAGGGGTCGTCATAGACGTATTTCCCGTTTTTAATCAGTATTCCGGCACTGACCAGCCGTTTCAGGGCACTGAAAATGGTGCTGGGGGGAAGTTCCGGATTTTCCATGGGCGCTTTGTCGTTATCGGCAAGTTTCAGCAGTACAAGACGGTTTGTCCTGTTCATGGATTCCCACAAGCGGGAATAGTCAAAGTCATGGGCCTGGATGATATGCTCGATGGCTGTTGGGACCGATGAAGTTATTTCCGCTCCCTGCTGCAGTTCGAACCAAACTTGGAAAGCGAGTTGCTGTGTGTAGTAAGGATGGCAAGCCGTGAAGGAGAGAATGTCGTCCGAGATTCCTTTGCCCCGGTTTTTTGTCGGCAACCTGTCTTCGATGTACTGTTTGAAGTCGGCCTCCGGTATCCTGTCCAGGTGTATGACGTTTCCGAAGTGGTAAAAGGCCGATTTTTTCCTGAGGAAGATTTTTTTCATCATTTCTTCCTGGCTGCCCATCAAAATGTAGTTGATGTTCTGCTGTTCCTGCATGATGGAACGCAGAAGTTTGTCCAGTCCTTTTTCTATCTGCAGGATTTCCTGGAATTCGTCCAGTACTACTATCAGCTTTTTCTTTTGCCCTGCTTTTTCGAGCATGGCAAAGACATCTTCCAAAACAACCTGCGCATTTACGTTGGGTAGAAACGATACCTCCGGGCTTCCGGAGACGGGGTTGATGGACAAGGTAGGGATAATCCTCAGGTGCGACAGATAATGCCTGGCCTTTTCTATGGGGTGGAGGGAAAAGAATCTCCTGTATAAGGCCTCGGCCAGTTTGACGGAGCTGGTTACGGCCTGCATATTCAGGGAAATGGATTCTCTTTTTTCCGATCTCAGGGTTTCTGCAACGAGGGAACTTTTCCCATAGCGGCGCGGACTAATCAGGATGGCATGGTTGGGGCTATGCAGAATTTGGGTAAGAAAAGCCCTTTCATCTACCCTGTCTGTGAAGTATGCTCCTTCTACGACGGTGCCGAATTTGAACGGATTATCCATATTGCGAAAATTTTCGTTGCGAAATTTTTCGCAATGTAAGAAGTTTTTATGGGATATGCAAGTGCAGCCGGCTTGAAACTCATTACATGATTCCGGAAATAGACTTCTGCTGACGTTAGAAGATGGAAGATGGCAATTATTTAAAATCCAATTATTGAAATTTGAATAATTGGGATTTAAATAATATCTTTGCAAAAATATCAAAGATATGCTTCAGCCGAATCCTTTTATCATCACTGCCGATTACCAAGGCCCGGAATACTTTTGCGACCGCGAGCAGGAAACCAAGGTACTGGAAGACAACATCCGGAATGGAAGGAACACCGTCCTCATTTCCTCGCGCAGGATGGGAAAGTCAGGACTTGTTGCGCATGTGTTCGGAAGGAATTTTGTCCAAACGAACTTCAAGACGTTCTCCATAGACTTGTATCCGACATCGAGTCTTGCCGAAATGGTCCTGATGCTGGCAAAAGCCATCACAGGGCCGTTGAAGAGCAAAGAGGAGAAAATCCTGGATTCCTTCCTCGGAATTGTGAAGTCGCTCCGCCCTGGTTTCAAAACAGATCCTGTGACCGGACAGTTCGTATTTGACCTCTCACTCGGGGAAATCGTTCGGCCGACAGAATCGCTGGAAGAAATATTCTCCTATCTGGAAGACAGTGAGACTCCCTGCCTGGTATCCATAGATGAGTTTCAGCAGATAGCGGAGTACCCTGAAAGCAATGTCCTGGAGCTGCTCCGCACGCATGTACAAAAGTGCAGGCACACTTGGTTCATCTTTGCCGGAAGTAATCGGCGAATGATGGAAAGGCTGTTCAACAACCCGGCGGAACCGTTTTACCTCAGCTGCTCTCCCTTATACCTTGATGCCATTGCATATGAGAGCTATCTTCCGTTTGCCAGACACCACTTCGAGCAGGCCGGGAAGGCAATCACGGAAGATTGCTTCAAGCGCGTTTATACCCTTTTTGAGGGACATACTTGGTATGTACAGCGCCTGCTTAACGAACTGTACGCATGGACTGGCAAGGGAGAGAAGGCCACCGGAGAGCTTTTCCCTGCGGTACTGACATACGTCATCAAGACTTATGTCCGCACATTTCAGGCTCAAATGAGTACTCTTCCTGAAATGCAGAAAAAACTGCTTATCGCCATCGCCAAAGAGGGGAAAGCTTCGCAGGTGACATCCATTGCTTTTTGCAAAAAGCATTTTTTAAAAAGCCCCAGCTCGGTTCAAAGTGCCTTGCGGGTGCTCCATGATAGCGGAGTCATCCAAAAAGAAGGTGAAACGTATTCACTTACCAATCGGCTTTTGGAGCTTTGGCTGGTCAACGAGTATTAACCATGCCCAACCAGTTTCCGGAATGGCCTTGGATGCCGGTGCTCTCTTCTCCTGGCGGCGGCTTTCGCTGATGGCCGGAGTTTCCGCGATTGGCTTTAAGACTGTCTGTGCGGAGCTGGGTGTCGGATATTGCTTCTAAAGCGAGCGGTTTTGCTTGTTTTTTCTTAAATTTGTACGCAGGAAGCATCCGATATGGAAAACGAAAGGAACATCGATAAACTGGCCGGTTGGATGATGAAACTGGCCGTATTCGCCGTAATCCTTGCGGCGTGCTGGTATTTCAGGAGCGTGCTCGTCTATGTGCTGGTGGCCTTCGTGGTGTCGCTCATCGGCCATCCCATCCTGCGTCTTTTCCGCAAATGCAAGATTCGGGGGAAAGCTCTGCCGGATTCGGTACTCACCGTCTTTACCATCGTAGTCATTCTGCTGGCGATTACCCTTTTTGTCACGCAGATGGTTCCGGTTGTGATGCACATCGTCCGTGACGCCTCGGTGATGAACGCCCAGGATGTACCGTATAATTCCCTTCTGGATCAGATGAACGAATGGCTCGTGGGCCTGTTCCCGGCCCTGGGAAAAGACTTCAACCTGGTTTCGGTGCTCCTGGAGCAAATTCGTTCCGTCGTGAGTCTTTCCAACGTGACGTCCATCATCGGCTCGGTGGCCTCTGCGGCGGCCGGCATCGGCGTGGGCGTTTTCTCCGTGGTGTTCATTTCGTTCTTCTTCATCAAGGACGAGCATCTTTTCTGCAAAATCATCCGGGCGCTGGTTCCCGACAAGATTGAGAGCAGCGTAGAGAACACGGTCAACGACATCACCCACCTGCTGTCCCGCTATTTCATCGGCCTGGTGGTGGAGGTGATGGGCGTCATTCTGGTGGATTTCCTGGGCCTTTGGCTCATTGCCCGCATAGGGGCCGACTATGCCATCGGCATCGCCTTCATCGCCGGCGTGCTCAACGTGATCCCGTATGTGGGACCGCTGATGGGAGAGGTCATCGGCGTCCTGCTGTGCGTGGTGCTCAAGTATGGCGCCGGCGTTGGGCTCGATGTCCCCATCCTGGCCTTCGCCCTCATCGTCCTGGCCATCATGCTGCTGGCCCAGCTCATCGACAACTTTGTGTATCAGCCGCTTATCTATTCCACCAGCATCAAGTCCACTCCGCTGGAAATCTTTATCGTCCTGCTCATTGCCGGCCGCATCGGCGGAACGGTGGGCCTTCTGGTGGGCATTCCGGTCTATACGGTGGTGCGTGTGGTCGCCGCCCGTTTCTTCTATAAACACAAGGCGGTCCGGCGCCTGATTCCGGACATCGAAAAGGAAAATACCGGTTGGATCATCTAGGTTTCCAATTTTGATTATGAAGAAGATTTTAATAAGTGTCATGCTGCTTGTCGTCCTCCTCTTCCCGGGCAGGAGTTGCAGTCCTTTCACCTCGTGGGAAAAGCGCGTCATCCAGGAACAGGATTCCGTCCTTTATGTGACAACCCTCTGGCAGGACAGTTCCATCCTGCGTACGCCCAGTGCAGACCTCAGTTCCGCGGAACTGCGATCGGCCCTCCTGAAAACCCTGGAAGCCAAGATGCTGCGGACGGTCACGGACCCTTCCCAGGATGGCGTGGGCATCGCCGCTCCGCAGGTGGGCATCAACCGCCGCGTGGTGTGGGTGCAGCGGCTGGACAAGGAAGGAGAGCCCTTCGAATGCTACGAGAACATCCGGATAGACAGCTTGTTCGGGGAAACCGTTCTCCTGGAAGAGGGCTGCCTGTCGGTTCCGCCCCTGCGCGGCCGCGTTCCCCGATACAATGGCGTAAAAATATCTTATCTTTCCAACGGACAGAAGGTGACGGAAACGGTAGAAGGTTATACCGCCCGCATCTTCCAGCACGAATGTGACCATCTGGACGGCATTCTGTACATAGACCGGGCCGATACGGTTTTCACCCATACTTCCTGGGCAGCCACACGGTCCGCTTTCGACTACACCCGTCCGGAAGTAATGAATAAATAACACTGAAATGAGCAAGAATAACAACACCCCCACGCCCCACATCGGGGCAAAGAAAGGAGAAATCGCCCCCTTTGTAATCATGGCCGGAGATCCGCTCCGCGCCAAATTCATGGCCGACCATTACCTGGAGAATCCCGTCCTTTTCAACAACGTGCGCGGCATGCTGGGTTTCACGGGAACCTATAAAGGAAAGCCCGTGAGCGTGATGGGCCATGGCATGGGGATTCCCTCCATCGGCATTTATACCTACGAGCTCTTCAATTTCTATGGCGTAAAGAGCATTGTGCGCATCGGCTCGTGCGGGGCTTGCCATAAAGGGCTCAAAATCGGGGACCTGGTGCTCGCGATGGGTGCCTGCACGGACTCCAATTACGCTGCCCAGTACCAGCTTCCCGGCACTTTCGCCCCCATTGCCGATTACGACCTTCTCACCAAGGCCGTGGATGCCTGCAAGAAGCTGAAATACCGTTACCATGTGGGCAACGTGCTTTCTTCCGACACGTTTTATTCCGATACGCCCGGAACCGACAAATGGATGAAAATGGGCGTCCTGGCCGTGGAAATGGAAGCCGCCGCCCTGTATATGAATGCCGCCCGGAGCGGCAACAGGGCCATGTCCCTGTTCACCATCTCGGACCACATTCTCACGGGCGAGGCCACCACGTCTGAAGAAAGACAGACCACGTTCACCAAAATGATGGACGTGGCCTTGTCTCTGCTGTAGAAACAACTTTACATCTGCGGCGGAATATACCGCTGACCGGTCTGTGCTTTCATCGCGTCGATAAAGGCGGGAGCATAGGCCGGTGACGTATGGCGTCCGGGGACGATTTCACCGTCCTTGCTGGGGCGCATGATCTGGTCGTTGTGTTTGACTACCAGGAATTTGAAGAGCTTTTCCCAGCGTTTCATCATTTTGTCGGTATAGCCGATGGTGGTGGCGGTGAGATAGTCGGCCCGCTCGCCCGGAGTGAGTTCCCGGGCCTTTGCGTCCACGGCCGCCTGTTCTGCCTCAAAATAGTCTTCCAGTTCCGTCTGGGCTTCCAGGAGATCCGGATACAGGGCGCACCAGCGGGGATATACCATATTGGCCACCATGTTGTTCATCCAGAAAGCGCTTTCCCAGGAGAATTCCATGACGTTGTTGTTCTCGCGGCGGTACGGGTCCGGCAGGCGGTTGATGCCGCAATAGACAGGCACGTAGGCCACCATGGTGGCGTCGTCCATGTTGAAGTAGGTGACACCGCCCACGGCATCGGGCAGCCAGGAACGCATGCGGCACACCATGGTCATGGCGCTCTGCTGGCAGCCGATGGGCCGTTCGCGGAACATCTTGGTGCCGTCGGAGGCTTCGAAATTCACGGGTTGGTTGCGGTACGGGGAAGCCCAGGGACCGGCGCTCATGTCGCTTGTCATGTCCAGGGCGGTGCCTTCGTAGTGGTCTCTCATGTCGTTCTGGATGTCCCTGTAGCTCAGGGGCTTGTCCGGAACGATCCACAGCGGGAGATGGTCGATTTCCGACATGTCGCCGTTGATGAAGGGCAGATAGCCGTCCATCACCTCGGTGCTGTAGTGGCGGCGGTAGAAGCTCCACACGCGGGCTTCGCAGGCTCGAATCTTGCTGAAAGTCATGGGCTGGTAGGCTTCACGGAAGCTGAAGTCTTTGTCGGCCCCTTCATAGTAACCCATTTCGCGGGCGAAGGAGATGACGTCGGCGCTGTACATGCACTGGCCGTCCGGCGTTACATAGAAGCCCAGTTTCTTATCTATTTTCTTGGCCTGCGGAAACTGCTGGATACGGCTGGAGTTGGCATAGGCGCAGATGGCGTTGTCGGGGACGCGGAGGGCCACCCAGACGGCGCCTTTGCGGCCTTCTCCTTTTCCGATGAGTTCCATGATCCAGGCCTCGTCCTTGTCACAGACGGCAAAGGATTCGCCCGTCTCGCAGTAGCCGTATTCCTGAACCAGCTTGTGCATGACCTGGATGGCTTCCCGGGCCGATGCGGCACGCTGCAGGGCCAGCTGCATCAGGTTGAAGTAGTCCAGCCAGCCTTCCGGATTGCGCAGTTCCGGCCGGCCGCTCCAGGTTGTTTCCATGATGGAAACCTGCTTTTCGTTCATCAGGCCCACCACCGAGTAGGTGTAGGGGGCCTGCGGGATAAGATGGACTGTTTCCCGTCCCCGGGGGCGGACGGCAACCATCTCCGAAGGGTCGTGCTTGCCGGCGGGGGTGTAAGGCAGGGAAGTAACATAGCCGAAGCTGTCACAGTTGTACGTGCAGATGACGCTTCCGTCCACGGAAGCAAGTTTTCCGACGATGAGATTGGTGCAGGCATCTGATTGGAAGCCCGATGCCAGGAGCAGGGTGGCGGCGAAGGCCACAAAGATGTTTCTTTTCATATTTCCAAAGATAGTGAAAATCCCGAAATATCGCTATATTTGCCAAAGAAAAAGCTAACCGACATGAGAATACCTGAATCTGAATTCATCATCAACGGAGACGGCTCCGCATTCCATATTCACCTGAAACCCGAACAGCTGGCCGACAATATCATCATGATGGGAGACCCCGGCCGCGTGGACATGCTGGCCGATTACCTCACCGACATTGAGTGCCGCAACGCCTCCCGGGAGTTTGTATCCGTCACCGGCAAATACAACGGAAAACGCATCACGGCGCTGTCCCACGGCATCGGCCCGGACAATATCGACATCGTGATGACGGAGCTGGACGCCCTGGCCAACGTGGACTTTGAAACCCGCGAGGTGAAGCCCGTGCACCGCAGCCTGAATATCCTCAGGATCGGAACCTCCGGCGCCCTCCATGCCGATATTCCCCTGGGAAGTTTCATCCTTTCGCACATGAGCGTGGGATTCGACGGTGTGCTGAACTGGTACGGCCATCGCGAAAAGGTTACCATCCCCGAAGTGGAAGAGGCCTTCAAAAAGCACATGAAATGGGATCCGACGCTCCCGTCCCCTTATTTTGTGAAGGCATCCAACAAGATAATTGACCTCATGAAGGATGTCACCATCAAGGGCGTCACCATTTCGGCTCCCGGTTTTTATGGCCCTCAGGGCCGCGTGGTGCGCATTCCGCTGGCAATGCCCCGCATGCTTGAAGACATCGAAAGTTTCCGCTTCAAGCTGGGGGACGAAGATTTCCGCATCACAAACTTCGAGATGGAAAGTTCGCCGCTGGCCGGCATGGCCGCCCACTTGGGTCATAACGCATGCACGGTGTGCTGCGCCATCGCCAACCGTTACCTCAAGAGTTCCGATCCGGATTACAAGCCCGCCATCCGCAAACTCGTGGAACTCTCCCTGGAAAGAATGTCCACGCTCTAGAGGGACAATAAGATATCATTCAGCAGGCCGCCGGCAGTTTGTCTTGTTCCGGCGCCTGCTCCTTGTATAAGCATGGGAGAAGGATAGTCGCCCGTGGTGATGAGAATGGCATTGTCGGTGCCGCGAAGGTTGTACAGCGGGCTTTCCGGCCCCACTTCCTGCAGGCCCACCACGGCGTGTCCTTCGGCATCCACCGAGGCGACATAACGGAGTTTCTTTCTGGCGGCGGAAGCCTTGGCAAAGCGCCGGGCGATATCGGCCGGAATGGGAGTCAGCGTCACCTGCGAGGCTTCCAGCGGAAGACCGGCCTGGCGGCTCAGAATGAGGATTTTACGCAGTACATCCTTCCCGGAAAGGTCCACCTGCGGATCCGGTTCCGTATAACCTTTTATGCGGGCGTCTTCCACAAGGGCGTCCCAGTCGGTGCCGTTGTAGTTGTCCAGCAGGTAGTTGAGGGTGCCGGAGAGGACGGCGTCCATGCGCACCAGCGTGTCTCCGCTCTGGACCACGCGGTCCAGGGTTACCAGGACGGGCAGGGCGGCGCCGGCCGTGGTCTCGTACCGGAGGGAGACTCCGGCCTTGTGGGCTTCCAGCTGCAGATTCTTGAACTGGGCATACGTTCCGGAGAACGGAATTTTGTTGCAGGCCACCACCGAATAGCCGCTGTGGAAAAGGTCCGGGTAGCGGAAGCCCAGTTCCTCATTGGCCGTGCAGTCGATATAGAGGGCGTTCTCCAGGGAAAGCCCGCAAAGGGCGTCGATAAAGGCCCCCGGCGTGCCGGCGGCCAGCAGCTGTCCGGTTTTTGAGAGGTCAATCCCCTCGGTGTCAATTACATAGCGGCGTGAGTTGGCCAGACCGCATACCCTCAGCTGCTTTCCGGACCGGCGGGCGATGGCGGCGGCATTGTCGCGCAGCATTTCCACCAGGGCCTTCCCCACGCGTCCGTAACCGGCGATGAAAAGGGGAATGACCTCCGTGTCAAAGCGGTCGAAAAACTCGTGGTGGATGGCACGGATGGCTTCGTCGGCCCGGTCGGAAGGGACGATGACGGAGATATTCCGCTCGGAAGAGCCTTGGGCCGTGGCGCGGACGGGGATGCTGTGACGCCCCAGGGCGGCCAGCATCTGGCCGGTGGCCCCGCTGTGCCCCAGAATGTCGTCACCGATGACACAGGCGATGGAGTATCCCTTCTCTACGCGCAGCGGGTTCAGTTTTCCGATGGAGATTTCATAGGCGAAGCAGGCGTCGGCCGCACGACGGGCCTTTTCGGCATCGGCCGCGGCGATGGCGATGCACATCGAGTGGACGGAGGAGGCCTGTGTGATGAGGATAATGTTGATGCCGGCGCGGGAAAGGGCGTCAAAAAGGCGCGAACTGAACCCCGGAACGCCCACCATGCCGCTGCCCTCCAGCGACAGGAGGGCCATCCCGTCTGAATGGGCGATGCCGATGACCCCGCCTCTGGTCCGCGGCGGATTCTTCTCCACCAGCGTGCCCGGCTCGTCCGGGTGGAAAGTGTCTTTTACGTAGATGGGAATCCCTTCGGCCACGACGGGTTGGATGGTGGGTGGGTAAATCACTTTGGCGCCGAAATGAGACAGTTCCTGCGCGGCCCTGTAAGAGATGTTGGGGATGGGACGGGCCGACGGAACCACCTTCGGATGGGCGGTCATGATACCCGGAACGTCGGTCCAGATTTCGACGCGGCGGGCGTGGATGCCCACGGCGAAGAGCGAAGCGGTGTAGTCGGATCCGCCCCGTCCCAGGGTGGCGGGCCGCCCTTCCTCATCGCGCGCGATGAAGCCCGGAACGATGAACAATTCCACCCGGGAATGCCGGTCGATGGCTTCCTGGATGTGGCGGCAGGTATTGGCCGTGTCCACCACGCCGTCATGCACCCGAATGAGGTCGCGGGCATCCAGCCATCGGCACGCAATGCCTTGAGAGAGGAAGCTGTCCGTAAGGATGCGGGTGGAGAAAAGCTCGCCGAAACTTTCCACTGCGCTCAGGCTGGCAGGGGAGAGTTCACCCAGCAGGAACACGCCCTGCAGGATGCGCTCCAGGTCCCCGAACAGGGCATCTACGGCTGCCTGTGTCTTGTTCCTGTACCCTTCCGGAAGGAGTTTCCCGACGATGGTGCGATGTTTCTCCTGCCAGTGCGCCAGGCGGAGTTTGTAAGCCTCGTCGCGTCCGGCGGCCAGGCGGCCCATTTCGATGAGTCCGTCCGTGCAGCCGCTGATGGCGGAGCTCACGACGATGGTACGGTCGGCCTCCAGGGCCTTTTCCACTATTTTGATGGTCTGAAGCATGGCTTCAGCGTTGGCAACGGAACTGCCGCCGAATTTGAGTACTTGCATACGCTTACAGGATAAGGGCCGACAGTTTGGCGGTTTCCAAAAGGAAGCCGTCATGGCCGAAGTTGGAAGTGATTTCTACATATTGGGCTCCCGGAATCCAGGATGCCCATTCGCGGCTTTCTGCCGGCGGGAAAATGAGGTCGCTGTCCACGGCGACCACGGTGACGCGGGCCTTGATGCCCTGCAGGGCCTTTTGCACGCCGCCCCGTCCGCGGCCGACGTTGTGGCTGTCCAGTGCGTTGCACAGGCAGTAATAGGAGTAGGCGTCAAAGTTGCGACGCACCAGTTTTTCACCCTGATAACGCTCATAGGAGGCCACGCGGCCTGCAAACAGGGTGTCCGGGTCCGCCTCCGCCTGGGTGAGGCCGTAGCCTTTGAAGCAGCGGTAGCTGATAAGGGCCTGGGCGCGGGCGCACTTGAGGCCTTCTCGGCCGCCGTCCAGCGAGCGGGCTTCGCGGAAGGTCGGGTCCGCTTCCAAGGCCATGCGCTGGGCTTCCACCGTCGCTCCCAGGAAGGGGGAGATGCGCGGGGCCGTGCAAAGGAAGAGGCAGCGGGTAAACAAATCCGGCTGCATCACGGCCCATTCAATGGCGTCGAATCCGCCGTTGGAGGCGCCAATCAGGAGGTCGATTTTGGGGATTCCCAGGTGTTTGCGCACATGTTCAAAAGTTTGCACCGTATCGCGGATGGTGATGTCCGGAAAATCCAGCATCCAGGGCTTCCCGGTGGCCGGATTCTCGCGGGCCGGGCCTTCGCTGCCATAGGCGCTTCCCAGCATATTCACGCATACGACGTAGTCTTTCTCCGTGTCGATGGTTTTTCCGGGACCTACCATTTCCGGCCACCAGTCCTGGGGGTCGCTGTTGGCGGTGAGGGCGTGGCAAATCCACACCACGCGGCCGTTGCGGGCGCCGGAGGTGTGGAAAACGATGCGCGCATGCTCCAGCACGCCGCCACATTCCAAGTTCAGCCTTGCTTTAATTTCTTGTCTGATCATGCTTTTTTTGCAGTTTGAAGGGCCTGTTCCAGGTCTTCAATGAGATCTTCAGGATGCTCCAGTCCCACGCTGAAGCGGATGAGGTCGGAAGCGATGCCTGCCTCCCGGAGCTGCTCGTCGGACAGTTGCCGATGGGTGTGCGACGCCGGGTGCAGGACACAGCTGTGGCAGTCGGCCACGTGGGTCTCGATGGTGGTGAGTTTGAGGGCGTCCAGGAAGCGGTTGTCAAATGCGCGGCCGCCCTTGAGGCCGAAGCAAAGCACGCCGCTGCATCCGTCCGGCAGGTATTTGAGCGCCAGGGCGTGGTGCGGGTCGCTTTCCAGACCGGGATAGTGTACCCAGGCTACGTCCGGGCAGTTTTCCAGCCAGCGGGCTACCTGAAGGGCGCTACTGCTGTGACGCGGCATTCGCAGATGCAGGGTTTGCAGGCCCAGGTGCAGGTAAAAGGCGTTCTGGGGGCTCTGCGTGCTGCCCAGGTCGCGCATCAGATGGGTGGTACACTTGACGATATAGGCCGCTTTCCCAAACTTTTTGGTGTAGGTAAGGCCGTGGTAGGAGGCATCCGGGGTTGTGAGGCCGGGGAATCTGTCGGCATACTTGTCCCAGGGGAAGTTGCCGCTGTCCACTACGGCGCCGCCTACGCTGACACCGTGTCCGTCCATGTATTTGGTGGTGGAGTGGGTTACGATGTCGGCTCCCCATTCGAAGGGACGGCACAGGCAGGGCGTGGCAAAGGTGTTGTCGATGACCAGCGGCAGACCGTTTTTGTGGGCGGCCGCCGCCCAGCGTGCGATGTCGAGGACTTCCACGCCGGGATTGGAAAGGGTTTCGCCGAAGATGAGCTTGGTGTTGGGGCGGATGGCGGCTTCAATCTCCGTGTCGGTGGCATCGGCGTTGAGGAAAGTAATGTCGATGCCGAATTTGGGGAGGGTGACCCCCAGCAGGTTGAAGGTGCCGCCATAGATGTTGCTGGCGGCGATGATATGGTCGCCGGCCTGTGCGATGTTGATGACGGCGAAGAGGTTGGCGGCCTGGCCGGAGGAGGTGAGGATGGCGCCCACGCCGCCTTCCAGCTCGCAGATTTGCGCAGCGACAGCATCTACCGTGGGATTTTGCAGCCGGGTATAGAAATAGCCGCTGTCTTCCAGGTCGAACAGGCGGGCCATCTGGTCCGAAGTTTCATATTTAAAGGTAGTGCTTTGGATAATGGGGAGTTGCCGGGGCTCTCCTTTTTGGGGAGCGTAGCCCGCGTGTACGCAGCGAGTATCAATTTTTGCCATAGGTTGTTCGTTTTGAAGGACAAAGATAGATTAAATAGAAAAAACAGTCAAGAAATTTTCAAAAGTTAGAAAATAATTCTATATTTGTAGTTGTAATTAGAAAAACAAGGTTATTTTTCCGGGGATTATTGACTGTTTCAGAATAATTTTCTTATGAGCGAAACTGTACTGGATGCAGTGGATTTGCAAATTTTGCGGGCCCTGCAGGAGAATGCGCGTCTTACCACCAAGGAACTGGCGGCGCGGGTGAACCTTTCCACCACTCCGGTCTTCGAGCGGCTCAAGCGGCTGGAGAAAGGCGGCTTTATCCAAAAGTATGTGGCGGTATTGGATGCGGAGAAACTGGGCCGGGGCTTCACCGTGTTCTGTTCGGTAAAGCTTAAACAGATGAGCCGGTCGGCCGCCCGGAATTTTGTTTCCGTAATCCGTGACATCCCCCAGGTGGCGGAGTGCTACAACATCTCCGGCGAGTACGATTACCTCCTGAAGATTCAGGCTCCGGACATGAAGTACTACAATGAGTTTATCATCAATGTTCTGGGAAACATCGACTCCCTCGGTTCCATCCTCTCGTCCTTCGTGATGGACGAGATCAAGAACACCCACGCGATTTATTTGTAGCGGCTATTGATTCCTGCGATAGATATCGTCCATCGACAGTTGTCCCCAACGGGGGAGGGATGCATCGTCCACCACTGCGTCGATGCAGCGGGAGCGCCCCTGGATTACATTCAGCTCCAGGAAATCTTCTTCAATGTCCCAGAGGTAGTCCATATAGGCGGCCACGTCGTGCGAACTGTCCTTGAAGCGGTAGATACAATAGTTCCCGTATCCTTTTTTCTTCCAGTCTTTTACCAGCCAGCTGCTGCCCCAGAGGCCTTTTCCTCCCAGGCTCAGCTGCTTGTACTGCACCGCTTTGTCGGCCGTTCCGTGGAGCAGGAGCACGGGGCAGGGGGCTTTCTCAAAATGCGGCGCGCCCGTGGTGCTGATGACGCCCCCGGCGAAGGACATGACGCCCTTGAAGTTGAAGCCTTCCGGCAGCCCTTTCGCCTTCCCGTTCACGATGCCGTATTCGGCCGCCAGAGAAATGATGGCTCCGGCCGACGAGCCGGCCAGCACGAGATTGTCCGTATCGATGCCGATGCTCTCCCGGTTGGCCGCCAGGAAGGCGACGGCGTCATAGACATCTTCCACGCCCACCTCCTGTGACAGCAGGAAGCGGTCCACGGCCTTCAAGGCTCCGGAAAGCCCTTTTCCTACCTTATATCCTTTCATTCCCAGCCTGTAGTCGATACTCACTACCGGATAGCCGTTTTCAGTGAGGCGCCGGAACCACTGCCGGTTCCATTTGCCGGACCGTTCTCCCTGGACGAAGCCTCCGCCGAAGACGAAGAGGATGGCGGGTTTGGCGAGGCTGTCCAACTGTGTCTGAGACCCTTCCGCCGGCCTGAAGACGTCCAGATAAAGGTCACAGGTGTCCCGCTGGGCAAAACGATACGTCTCCTGTGCTCCGGTCGTATGCAGGCCGATGAGCATCAAAATCAGAAAAAGTGCAATTTTTTTCATAATATTTTAGCTTGGGCAATAGTTTGGCTCAAGATGGCCATATCTTTGCATCAGAAATTTAAAGGAACAAAGTCATGCGTAACACGGAATTCAATATCGACGCCCTCGGCGGATTCATTTCTTCTTCCACTTCCTTCCAGGCGCTCAAGGACATCATCGAAGACCTGGACCTGGAATTCGAACAGGCCGCCAGCCTCTAAACCTCCTTGATGTCCACGGCAGTGGATTCCTTGTCCGGGGAAAGCCCCACGCGCAGGGTTCTCAGCGCATCGGCCCCCTTCTTCCGGGAAGTGAGGATGCGGTCGCTGATGATAAACTCGGACACGGGGTCTTCCACATAGCGCATCACGGCCCGCTTCAGCGGCCGGGCGCCGTAGGCCGGATCGTAGCCGGCATCTGCGACCAGACGTTTTGCGGCCGGAGTGATGGTGAGCTTGTAGCCCGCCTCCAGCGCCCGCTTGCGAAGGTCCTTGAGTTCGATGTCGATGATGGATTCAATGGACTCCCGCGTCAGGGAGTTGAAATAGACCTGGTCGTCCACGCGGTTGATGAATTCCGGCGGAAAGGCTTTCTTTACGGCTTTCTCCACCACCGCCCGCCGGTCCATCTCCACATTTTTGCCGGCCGTGGCAAAGCCGATGCCGTTTCCGTATTCCTCCATTTCGCGGCTGCCCACGTTGGAGGTCATGATGACAATCGTGTTTTTAAAGTCCACCGTGCGGCCGTTGCTGTCCGTGAGCCGGCCTTCGTCCATCACCTGCAGCAGCAGGTTGAAGATGTCCGGATGCGCTTTTTCAATCTCGTCCAGCAGCACCACGCAGTAGGGTTTGCGGCGCACCCGTTCACTGAGCTGGCCGCCTTCTTCGTACCCCACATAGCCCGGAGGCGCGCCAATCAGCCGTGAAACGCTGAATTTCTCCATGTACTCGCTCATGTCGATGCGCACCAGATTGTCCTCGCTGTCGAAGAGATACTCTGCCAGAGAGCGGGCCAGCTGCGTTTTTCCGACTCCCGTCGGGCCGAAAAAGAGAAAAGTGCCGATGGGCCGGTTCGGGTCTTTGAGCCCCGCCCGGTTGCGCTGGATGGCGCGCACCACCTTCTCGATGGCCTCGTCCTGGCCGATGATGCGCTGCTGCAGGCGGGAGCGCATTTTCACCAGGCGGTTGCCTTCGCTTTCGGCCACTTTGTTCACGGGAATGCCCGTCATCTTGGATACCACGGAGGCAACGTCTTCGGCTTCCACCACATTTTCATGGCCCTTTTTCCGGGCGATGGCCAGGCGCACCATGCTGCCCGCCTCGTCCAGGGCGTCAATGGCCTTGTCCGGAAGGGATTTGTCGGAGATGTAGCGGTCGGTGAGGCGGACGGCGGCCTCAACGGCGTCGTCGGTGTAACTCACGCCGTGGAACTCCTCGTATTTGGGCCTGAGCTGCTGCAGGATGCTGATGGATTCCGCTACGCCGGTAGCTTCCACCACGATTTTCTGGAAGCGTCGGTCCAACGCGCCGTCTTTTTCCACGATTTTGGTGAATTCGTCCAGCGTGGTGGCGCCGATGCACTGGAATTCTCCGCGGGCCAGGGCCGGTTTGAGCATGTTGGCGGCATCCAGGCTGCCCGATGCCCCACCGGCTCCCACAATGGTGTGGAACTCGTCGATGAACAGGATCAGATCCGGATTCTCGGCCGCTTCCTTGATGATGCCCTTGAGGCGTTTTTCGAAGTCTCCGCGGTATTTGGTGCCGGCCACCACCGAGGCGATGTCCAGCGAGAGGATGCGTTTTTTGGCCAGGACGGGGGAGATGGCGCCGGCGGCGATCCGCTGTGCGATGCCTTCCACGATGGCCGATTTCCCTACGCCCGGTTCGCCGATGAGCATGGGATTGTTCTTTTTTCTCCGGCCCAGGATTTCGATGACACGGGCGATTTCCGTATCACGGCCCACGACAGGGTCCAGTTTCCCTTCACGGGCGGCCCGGGTAAGGTCGTAGGCGAATTCTTCGATATCCAGTTTCTTTTCATCTTCAGTGGCTTCTTCCGGCCCCTGGGAGGGTTGTTTGGGTGCATTCTCCTCCGGCTCCGTCCGGGAACGGAGCAGCCCTTCATCTTCCATGAAAGCCAGCAGCCGTCCGTAGTCGATTCCGTGGGAGCGGAGATACACCTGACCGTAACTTTCCGTGGTGCGGCACAGGGCCAGCAGGAGGTGCTGGGGAGCCGCCGCGCCGCTTTTCAGGCGGGCGGCTTCCATGACGGTGATGTTCAGGACATTCTGTGCATGGCGCGAAAAGTTGATATGGTCCATCTCCTCGAAGGGGATGGTTTCTCCGGTGAAGATGCGCTGGTCGATGAAAGCTTTTACATCGGCCGGTTCAATCCCCAGGCTCTGCAGCGTCCTGAAGGCCGCATTGTCTTCCTGGCGGATGATCCCCAAGAGAAGATGGTCCGGGCCGATTCCGTAACTGCCGGTGCGCATGGCTTCTTCCCGGGCATATTTGATGACTTGGTTGAGTTCTTCCGTTACTTTCAGTTGCATACGTACAAAAATAATGATTTTCCTTTGTATCAACAATCACGCCCCGGATTCTTTCATGACAAAATGTCAATATCCTGCGGGCATTGTTTTTGCAGCGTCAACTCCCGCTATGAAAAAAATATTGACCCTTGCCCTGCTTCTGTGCGGTATCGTCGCCGGAGCACAAGACCTTGAAGGTACATTTACCCAGGCCAAGACTTTGAAAATTTCCGGCCGTGTCATCAAGAGCGAAGGAACCATTACCTATTCCGCTCCCGACCAGCTGGCCATGCTTTATACCAAACCCGACGGGGACTATTTCATCATTGACGGCCCCTATCTCCGCATGGATATGCGGGGCGTTGCCCTGGATGTGAATACGGAGAACAACAAAACGGTCAAAGCCCAGCGGAACGCCATCCTGTACGGCATTGCCGGAAGATATGAGGAGATTGCCAGGGAAATGGATGCGGACTGCACCGTTTCGGCCGGGAAGGACGGAGGCAAGCACGTGGTTATCAAGGTGCGCAAAGCCCTCCCCAAGGGCTACACCGGAATGGAACTGGACTACAAGAAGAACGGGCAGCTCCGGCGCATGGTCCTGGAGGAATTCGGCGACATCAGCACCGAGTACATCCTTACGGTAAATTAGTGTTTGAAAAACCGAATACTTTGCTTATCTTTGTATGTTATAAAGAAAGGTAAGTAAATATGGATATTAACGAAGAGAAGAACATCCCCGAAGAAGGTCTGGGTGGAGCCGGCTACATCGAGCAGGTAGAGATAGACCACGAGATGCGCACGGCATACATCGACTACTCCATGTCGGTAATTGTGTCCCGTGCCCTCCCGGACGCTCGGGACGGTCTCAAGCCAGTCCAGCGCCGTGTCCTTTTCGGCATGGACAATATGGGCCTCAGTTTCAGTGGCCAGACCAAGAAAAGCGCCCGTATCGTGGGTGAAGTGATGGGTAAGTTCCACCCGCACGGAGACTCCAGCGTATATGATGCCATGGTCCGTCTGGGACAGGAATGGAACCAGCGTTACCCCATGGTCAAGGGACAGGGCAACTTCGGCTCCGTGGACGGCGATTCTCCGGCCGCCATGCGTTATACGGAGGCCAAACTTCAGAAAATGGCGGAAGATGTCCTGGGAGACATGGACAAGGACACCGTGGACATGACCCTCAATTTCGACGACACGCTCGAAGAACCCACCGTCCTCCCCACCAAGGCTCCGCTGCTTCTTCTGAACGGCGCTTCCGGTATTGCCGTAGGAATGGCCACCAACATGGCTCCCCACAACCTGGGCGAGTGCTGCGACGCCATCTGCGCCTATATCGACAATCCCGAGATTACTACCGACGAGCTCATGCAGTACATCAAAGGTCCGGATTTCCCGACCGGCGGCATTGTCATGGGCAAGTCCGGTATCAAGGAAGCTTATGAAACCGGCCGCGGCCGCGTGGTCATCCGGTCCAAGACGGAAATCGAGGTGGATGAGCACGGTCGCGAAACCATCGTGGTGACGGAGATTCCGTACATGGTGAACAAGCGGGAGATGATTGAGAAAATCGCCCAGCTGGCCGACGACAAAAAGGTGGAGGGCATCTCCTACATCAACGATGAGAGCTCCCGCGGTGAAACCCGCGTGATCATCCGTCTCAAGCAGGGAACCAACTCCGGCGTGGTGCTCAACATGCTGTTCAAGTACAGCCCCCTGCAGAGCAGTTTCTCCTTTAACAATGTGGCTTTGGTCAAGGGGCGTCCCCGCACCCTCAGCCTCAAGGAAATCATCAAGGAATTCGTGGACTTCCGCCACGAGGTGGTGGTGCGCCGCACCAAGTTCGAACTGGACAAGGCCCAGAAGCGTGCCCATATCCTGGAAGGCCTCCTCAAGGCCATGGACCTCATCGACGAGATTGTCCATATCATCCGCTATGAGTCCAAGAGCATCGACGAAGCCCGCCAGATGCTGGTGGACCGTTACCAGTTCTCCGACGTCCAGGCGGCCGCCATCGTGGAAATGCGTCTGCGTCAGCTCGTCGGCCTGGAGCGCGAGAAGCTCCGCAGCGAGTACGACGACCTCATGAAATTCATCGATCGCTGCAATGTCATCCTCGGCTCTGTCGAGGAGCAGTTCAAGGTCGTCAAGGACGAGACCATGGATCTCAAGGCCCGTTACGGAGATCCCCGCCGCACGGAAATCACCCTCGCGGAAGACGAGTTCAACCCCGAGGACTTCTATGCCGATGAAGACCAGGTCATCACCATTTCCCATCTGGGTTACATCAAGCGCACCGCGCTCACCGAATTCCGCACGCAGAACCGTGGCGGCGTGGGCATGAAGGGCAGCGCCACCCGTGACGAAGACTTCATCGAACACATCTATATCGCCAATACCCACAGCACCATGCTCCTGTTCACCCAGAAGGGCAAGTGCTACTGGCTCAAGGTCTATGAAATCCCGGAAGGCAACCGCACCTCAAAGGGCCGTGCCATCCAGAATATACTGATGATAGACCCGGATGACAGCGTCCGCGCCTATCTGAATGTCAAAACCCTGAAGGACGAGGAGTTCATCAACAATAATTTCATCTTGATGGTCACCCGGAAGGGCGTCGTGAAGAAGACTTCCCTCGAAGCCTATTCCCGCCCGCGTACTAACGGCGTGAATGCCATCAACATCCGTGAGGACGATGAACTGCTGGAGGCCATCCTCACCAACGGCCGTTGCAACGTGATGATTGCAGCCCACGGAGGACGGTGCGTCCGCTTCGACGAGGCAGAGGCCCGCGCCATGGGCAGAACCTCCACCGGCGTCCGTGGCATCAATCTTGATAAAGGAGATTATGTGGTCGGTGTCGTCTGCCAGGATCCCCAGGCGGAAGACGTGGAAAAGCACCAGGTGCTGGCCGTATCTGAAAATGGCTACGGCAAAAGATCCGACCCGATGGACTACCGTCAGACCGCAAGGGGTGCCAAGGGTGTCAGAACCCTGAACATCACGGAAAAGACCGGCAATCTGGTGGCGATCAAGAATGTCACCGATGAAGATGACCTGATGATCATCTGCCGCAGCGGAATGACCATCCGAATGCCTGTCAACACCATTCGTGTTGCCGGACGTGCCACCCAGGGCGTCAAGCTCATCAACATCCGGGAGAAGGATGCCATCGCCGCCATCTCCGTCGTCGCCCACAACGATGAGGAAGAAAGCCAGGCCGCAGAAGGAACCCCTCTTGCCGAAGCTACACCTACAGAAGAATGATTATCTAACCAGTTACTAGTATGAAAAAGCTGTTATTCACCCTCGCGCTTGTCTGCTCCCTGCAGTTTGCGTATGCTCAGAAGTCCGATGCCGACATGCAGAAGGCCGTTGACAAGGCCCTTGCAGCCGCTCAGGATGCCAAGAAGGGCACCAAAGCCAATACTTGGATGAACCTGGCCAAGGCTTATATGGCCGCCTATAACAATCCTATCGCCAACATCACCCCCGGTGTGGACAAGTCCACCTTCGGAATGATGAACAAGGAGCAGCCCGCCTCCGTGTCCAATGTGACCCTTGGCGGCGAAGCCTTTGAAAAGCTGCAGCTCTCCCACATGGATGTGTACTTCAACCAGGCCGGCATGCTTTCCTTCGCAGATGTGACCAAGCCCTCCGTCCCCGGAGATCTTCTGGGAGAGGCTGCCAAGGCCTATGTGAAGGCTTTCGAACTCGGTGCCAAGGAAAAGGACGTGGATCCCAAACTTCAGGAGGTTGTAAACGCCTATTACAACGACGCTTTCACCGCCTATACCCTCGGTGATATGGCCAAAGCCAGCGACCTGTTCAAAGGTGCCGCCGACTGGTCCATGACCCCTCCCTGCTCCGTGAAGAACGATGACGCCGCCTACAACTGCGCCTTCACCGCCCTCGCCTCCAAGAACTACGACCGTGCCATCGAGTACTACAACAAGTGCCTCGCCAACGGTTACACCTCCGAGGGTAACATCTATGCCGCCCTTTCCGAGTGCTCCCTGGCCAAGGCCGATACCCTGGCCGCCAAGGATTATCTGGCCACCGGTCTTACTTCTTACCCGGACAACGCTTCCATCCTTACCAGCCTCATCAACCTGTACCTCCAGACCAATGAGGATCCCAAGAAAATTGTGGAACTCCTGGATGAAGCCAAGAAGGCCATGCCCGACAATCCTTCCCTCTATTATGTAGAAGGTAACATCTATACCGGTGTCAAGGATTTCGATGCGGCCATTGCCGCTTACAACAAGGGCCTTGAAATCGACCCCAAGTACGATATGGCCTATTACGGCATCGCCAACGTGGCCCTGAAGAAGGGCGAGGCCCTCGTAGAGGAGATGAACGCCCTCGACGTCCGTGAGTGGAAGAAGTACGATGAACTCAACGCCCAGCTGGTCGGTGTGTACGAAAGCGCCATCGAGCCCTTCGAGAAGTGCTACGAAGTAAGCTCCAACCCCGACGTGAAGGCTGCTGCCGCAGACTTCCTCAAGAGACTGAACTTCCAGCTCCGCGGCGTGGATCCCAAGTACCAGGCCGCTTACGAAAAGTGGAACGAGATTGTCGCCCAGTAGGCGTATTCTTGTCTTCCCTGCATCGAAAAGCTCCGTTCGTCATGAACGGGGCTTTTTTTGTCATTCTGAGCGAAGCGAAGAATCTTTCCGGTCGAAGGCTTTTACGATTTTGGTGACGAGGGGGTGGCGGACGATGTCTTCGTTCGTGAAACGGATGGTGGCGATGCCTTTGATGCCGTCCAGAAGGCGGATGCCGGCGAGGAGACCGCTGTCTTCCCGGCGGGGAAGGTCTATCTGGGTGGCGTCTCCCGTGACGATGAATTTGGCGCTGGGCCCCATGCGGGTGAGGAACATCTTGAGCTGGCCCAGGTTGGTGTTCTGGGCTTCGTCCAGGATGACGCAGGCCCGGTCCAGGGTGCGGCCGCGCATGTAGGCGAGGGGAGCAATCTGGATGGTTCCGTCGGCCATGAATTCCTGAAGCTTGCGGGAAGGAATCATGTCCGAAAGGGCGTCGTAGAGGGGTTGCAGATACGGATCCAGCTTTTCTTTAAGGTCTCCGGGCAGGAAGCCCAGCCGCTCGCCGGCTTCTACGGCCGGGCGGGTGAGGATGATGCGTTTGATTTCCCTGTTCTTGAGGGCGCGCACTGCCAGGGCGATGGCCATATAGGTTTTTCCTGTACCGGCCGGGCCGATGGCGAAGATGAGGTCATGGTCGAAATAGGCTTTTACCAGTTCCTGCTGGGTCTTGTTTCGGGCGCGGATGGGCTTTCCGTCGGTCCCGTGGACGATGACGGCGTCGCCTGTCAGGACAAAATGTCCGTTGCTGTTTCCGGAGAAAATATCTTCCACGTCATAGACGGTGAGATTCATCTTGTGGTGGCGCCGTTCCACCAGTTCTGCAAAGCGGATATTGAACTCCGAGATGTCGCTTTCGCGGCCTTCCAGGATGAGTTCGTTTCCGCGCGCAACTACTTTAAGATGGGGAAAATAGGTGCAGAATTCGGAAAGGATCTTGTTCCCGACGCCATAAATCTCAATGGGGTCGATTGCTTCCAGCTGGATTGTTTTCTTCATATGGACACAAATATACGACTTTTATTTTGATGAACTTTGAAAAAAGCGTATTTTTGCAGATTAAGGAGGATTATGTATGAAAAAGACCTTCGTCATATTACTGGCAATCACTCTGCTGTGTACCGGCAGTTGTGATTTCGTGAGAACCCTGGCCGGCCGTCCTACCACGGCGCAGGTGGAGCAGATTCGTCTGGAACAGCTGGCCGCCGAGGAGGCCCGGCAGCAGGCCCGCCTGGACTCGATGGCCCGGGTCGAAAAACAGATGGCTGATTCCCTGGCCGCCCTGGAAGCCCATTTGCTGGATTCCTTGACGCAGGCCAAGGGCACGATCCTGAATCCGGCCAAGATGGGAGGATTGTTCACCACCAAACTGGAAGCCCGTTACTGCATTGTGGTCGGGGCTTTCCGTGGCCGATACTATGCCGACCGCAAACTGAAAGCCTGCAATGAGGCCGGTTACAAAGCTTCCATCATCAGTTTCAGAAACGGTCTTCTGGCCGTGGCCGTGTGCCCTTCGGACAATCTCAACGAAACCGTACAAACCCTCAAACAGCTGCGCGGAAAGGGTGTCTGCCCTCCCGACAGCTGGATTCTTGTGAATCAATGATGAAACGCCTGCTCTCTCTCGTGGCTGCCCTTATGGTGGCCGTCGGTCTCGATGCCCAATTCAGGACCCCGCTGGAAGATTTGGACGACTCCGAAACCGTCCGGGCCTTCAAGGAGCATGTGGCCTATCTGGCCGGTGCGCAGATGGAAGGCAGAAAAGCCGGGTCCGAGGGTGAGAAAATGGCCGCGGATTATCTCTCGGCAAAACTGAAGGAATACGGAGTCGATGTCCTGACTTCCAGATCCGAATTCAAGATTGCCCAGGGGGCGGATACACTCACTTCCCGCAACGTAATCGGCCTTTTGCAGGGATGGGACAAGAGTATGAACGGCCGATACATCGTAGTGGGCGCCCGTATGGACAACCTGGGCATGGATCGGCTTACGGTTGACGGAGAGGTGGTGAACCGCACCTATTATGGCGCCAACGGCAATGCTTCCGGCATGGCCATGCTTCTGGAACTGGCGCAGAAACTGTCCTATGCCCGAACCCTTCTTCGCCGAAGCATCCTCTTTGTCGGATTCGGCTCCTCGTGCGAGTCTTTTGCCGGGTCGTGGTATTTCCTTAACCGGGCATTTTCCTCGGATGTGGAAAACATCGACGCCATGGTGAATCTGGACATGCTGGGCCTTGAACAAAACGGATTTCAGGTCTATACCGCCTCCAATCAGGATTTGAACGCCCTTGTACAGAGTCTCCAGGGAGAACTGCTCCCCATCCAGGCGCAGATTACCCATCAGGAGCCTTACGCCGGAGACCATATTGTCTTTTACAGCAAGGAAATTCCTTCCGTCCTCTTTACCACGGGACGCTATCCGGAACACGGAACCGGCCGGGACACGTATTCCATCGTGAATTTTGAGGGAATGGAAAAGGAACTGGAGTATATTTTCAGCTATGTCCAGCATCTGGCCAACGGGCCGCGTCCGTTGTTCCGCGGACGTTCGGAGAGCAAGAAGGAAACTCCGGTGGGAACATACGCCTTCAGCGATGTGGACGTAAAGCCCATGTTTCTGAATTCACAGGACCCCCGTACCTTTATGGAGCGTTGGGTCTATCGGTATGTCAAGTATCCCAAGTATGCGTTGGACAATGGCATCCAGGGGACTGTCCTGGTAGATTTCATCATTGATGAGAAGGGCGAGGTGACGGATGTAAAAGTATCCCGCGGTGTGCATGAGTCCCTGGACGAGGAAGCCGTCCGCGTGGTGTCCGCTTCCCCCAAATGGCGCCCGGGCCGTCACCGCGGCAAAAAGACCAAGGTGGCCTTGACGGTGGCCGTGGAGTTCCGTCTCACCAAGGAGAAAGGCCGCTTCGGCATCAATGGAAAGACGATAAAATAGATATGGATTACAATTTTTTAGAGATCGAGAAGAGATGGCAGCAGTGGTGGGCCCAGAACAAGACCTACCGTGCCAGTGCAGATTCGGACAAACCCAAATACTATGTGCTGGACATGTTCCCGTACCCCAGCGGCGCGGGACTCCATGTCGGGCACCCGCTGGGATACATCGCCAGTGACATCTATGCCCGCTACAAGCGTCTGAAGGGATTCAATGTCCTTCATCCGATGGGCTACGACGCCTTCGGACTTCCGGCCGAGCAGTATGCCATCCAGACCGGTCAGCACCCGGAAAAGACCACCCACGACAATGTGGCCCGTTACCGTGAGCAGCTGGACCGTATCGGCTTTTCCTTTGATTGGGACCGTGAATTCCGTACGTCGGATCCCGATTATTACAAATGGACCCAGTGGGCCTTCCTCCGGATGTTCGGCTCCTGGTACGACAACAAGGCGCAGAAAGCCCGTCCCATTGAAGACCTCGTGAAGGCTTTTGAAGAAGGGGGCAGTGCTGCCGTCGATGCTGCCTGCAGCGAAGGTCCGGCCTTTACCGCAGCGGAGTGGAAGGCTTTTGACGAGAAGGAGAGAGCCCAGGTGCTTATGCGCTATCGCATCGCCTATCAGGGCGAAAGCACGGTGAACTGGTGCCCTGCGCTGGGAACCGTACTGGCCAATGACGAGGTGAAGGACGGTTATTCCGAGCGGGGCGGCCATCCGGTGTTCCAAAAGAAGATGACCCAGTGGCAACTGCGTGTATCGGCCTATGCCGGCCGCCTTCTGGAAGGCCTTGACCGGCTGGACTGGACGGAATCCCTCAAGGAAATGCAGCGCAACTGGATTGGGCGCAGCGAAGGGGCCGAAATGGTGTTCAAGGTACAGTGCGACGGGCAGGAGCATGACGTGACCATCTTCACCACCCGGGCCGACACCATCTTCGGTGTCACCTTTATGGTTCTCGCGCCCGAGAGCGAATGGGTACCCCTCCTGACATCGGCCTCGCAGAAAGAAGAGGTGGACAGCTATCTGGAGCAGGTGAAAAAGAAGACGGAGCGTGAAAGAATGGCCGGGAAGGCCGTCACGGGCGTATTCTCGGGCTCTTACGGAATCAATCCGCTGACCGGAGAGAAAGTGCCGGTGTGGATTTCGGAATACGTGCTGGCCGGATACGGAACCGGCGCCATCATGGCTGTTCCCGCGCATGACAGCCGTGACTATGCCTTTGCCAAGAAGTTCGGCCTGCCCATCATCCCTCTTATAGAAGGGGCCGATGTTCGCGAGGAGAGCCTGGACGCCAAGGAAGGCATCATGTGCAACAGCGGCTTCCTGAACGGACTCAGCGTAAAGCAGGCCATTCCGGCCGCCATCGACTATGTTGAGGCGCACGGACTGGGCCACCGGAAGGTGAATTACCGCATTCGTGACGCCATTTTCTCCCGCCAGCGCTATTGGGGCGAACCTTTCCCCATCTATTACAAGGACGGCATCGCTACTCCGCTTCCTGTGGAGGATCTTCCGCTCACCCTGCCGGAAATTGACCAGTACAAACCCACGGAAGACGGTCAGCCGCCGCTGGCCCGGGCCAAGGACTGGACATACAACGGTTATCCGCTGGAAACCAGCACCATGCCCGGGTTTGCCGGTTCCAGCGCTTATTACCTGCGCTATATGGATCCGCACAACGGCGACGAACTCGTTTCCCGCAAGGCCGACGAGTACTGGCGCAACGTGGACCTCTACATCGGCGGAACGGAGCATGCTACCGGACACCTGATCTACAGCCGTTTCTGGAACAAGTTCCTCTATGACCTCGGTTATGTCTGCGAGGACGAGCCTTTCTGCAAGCTCATCAACCAGGGCATGATTCAGGGCCGTTCCAACTTTGTGTATATGATTCCCGGCACCAACCGTTTCGTGTCGGCCGGCATCAAGGACCAGTATGAAACCATTCCGGTGCACGTGGACGTGAACATTGTGTACAACGACCGGTTGGACATCGAGGCTTTCCGCGCCTGGCGTCCGGACTACAAAGACGCCGAGTTTGTCTTGGAAAACGGCGAGTACATCTGCGGCTGGGCCATCGAAAAGATGTCCAAGAGCATGTACAACGTGGTGAATCCCGACAAAATCTGCGACACATACGGGGCCGACACGCTGCGTCTTTATGAGATGTTCCTGGGGCCCATCGAGCAGGCCAAGCCCTGGGATACCAAGGGTATCGACGGCGTAAACCGCTTCCTGAAGAAGTTCTGGCGCCTGTTCTGGGACCGCGAGAAGTGGCTTGTCACGGACGAGGAACCCACGCGCGAGGAGCTCAAGGCCCTCCACAAACTCATCGGCAAGGCGCAGGAAGACATCGAGCATTTCTCGTACAATACGGCCATATCGGCCTTCATGATTGCACTGAACGAGCTGGGCAGCTGCTCCAAACGTGCTGTCCTGGAGCCGCTTACCATTGTTTTGTCGCCGTTCGCCCCGCACATCGCGGAGGAACTGTGGCACCAGCTGGGACACGAGGATTCCGTGGTCTATGCTTCCTTCCCCGCATACAATCCTGAGCTGGCGGCCGAGAATCTGGTGAAGTACCCGGTGTCTTTCAACGGAAAAACGCGTTTCTTCCTGGAGGCACAGGCGGACGACAGTCCCGCAGAGGTGGAAGCCGCAGTCCGGTCCCATGAGAAAACGCCTCAATATGTGGGAGATATGTCCATTGCCAAAGTTATCGTGGTCCCCGGTCGCATTGTGAATGTAGTCCTGAAAAAGTAGATTATGGAAAAGAAAAAAGTCCTCATCGGGATTTTCGACTATATCGTCATCACCATCGGCGTGGTGCTGTTCGTGATGGCCTGGCAGTCGTTCCTGCTTCCCAATCACATGATTGACGGCGGCCTTACGGGTGCGTCGGCCCTGCTGGCCATGGTGACGGGAATCTCTGTGGATATCTGGTACTTCGGTATCAACGTGCTGCTGCTGGTTCTGGCCTGGTTCATCCTGGGGCAGGGGTTCGGGGTCAAGACCATCTACGCCATCCTGATTTCCACGGCCCTTTTCCGCATCTTGGGAGATGAAAGCATGCGCTGGCTCTGGTCCGTGGAGGGAGAGGCGCTGTATGTGGGAGACGGGATTCTGGTTCCCATCATCGGCGGTCTGCTGGAGGCCGTGGGTCTGGCCCTGATCATCATGCGGGGCGGTTCCACGGGCGGTACGGATATCCTGGCGCTCATCGTGAACAAGTTCTGGCCCATTTCCATCGGCCGATTCTATCTTTTTGCGGATTTTATTGTCATTACCCTCCTGATCTTCGTTCCGGGCCGCTGCTTCACCGATGTGGTGTACGGATACATTACCATGGGCGTATGCGCCTACGTGCTGGACCTGATTATGCTGGGCAAGGATTCCACGGTCCAGATTCTTGTTTTCTCCGACCGGCTGAAGGAGATCGGGGACTATATCAACAGGGATATGGGACGCGGTGTCACGGCCCTCAAGGCCGTCGGCTGGTACACGCAGGAAGACCGTCAGGTGCTGATGGTTATGCTGCGCAAAACCGAGATGCCCGAGCTGGTAAAGATTGTGAAAGAGCTGGACCCCAAGGCGTTCGTGACGGTGGTTCCTGCCAAAAACGTTTTCGGAGAAGGGTTCGATGAAATGAAAACCGGTATTACACGCAAGAAGAAAAAATAATTATGCCGATCCTCCAAAAATCCTTATTCACCCACATCAAGGAGTGGCTTCTGGTTACCCTGGGTATTCTCATCTATGTGACCGGCTGGGCCACTTTCCTCATCCCCAACAACTTGATTGGCGGTGGCGTTTCGGGTATCAGTTCCATGATTCAATACGCTACGGGCGGTACCATCCAGATGGGTTACAGTTACTTTGTCCTGAATGCCATCCTGGTGGCTGTCGCCATGGTCGTCCTGGGAATGGGTTTCGGTGCCAAGACCATCTATGCCATCGTCCTGGCTTCCGTGGCGCTGCGTTTCCTTCCGGACTTGATTCCCGTAACCATCATCAAGACCCTGGCTATCGACAACGGAAAACTGCTGAGCGTGCTGATGGGCGGCCTCATGGCCGGGATCGGCATCGGCATGAGCATCTCCAACGGAGGCTCAACGGGCGGGACGGACATCATCGCCCTAATCTATACCAAGTATCACAATGTGTCTCCGGGCAAGGTGATTCTGGTGCTGGATTTCATCATCATCGGTTCCTCTCTGCTGATTCCTTCCTACGTGAGTGAACTGGATCCTGTAACCGGTCTTCCGGTGCTGGATGCCGCCGGAAATCCGGTCATGTTCAGGATGCCTTTTGCCGAAAAGATCACGACGGTCCTGTATGGTCTCATCCTGGTGACGGTGAACAGTTATGTGCTGGATATGTACATTTCCGGTTCGCAGCAGAGTGTCCAGTTGTTTATCCTGTCCAAGGAATATGAGAAGATTGCCGATGCCATTACCCACGAGCTGCATCGCGGTGTCACCGTGCTGGACGGAAAAGGCTGGTATTCCCAAAAGGATACCAAGGTGCTGATGGTTCTTACCCGAAAGACAGACTTGAACCTGATGCTCCGTTATATCAAGCAGATAGATTCTACGGCATTCCTTTCCGTGAGTTCAGTGAACGGCGTTTACGGAAAGGGATTCGATTCCATCAAGAAATAGAGTTCTTTGACATAGAGGAGAACGTGCCCGCCCGGCCGCTTCGGAAAAAACCATGAACCTTTTAGTCCTGTTCCTGGCTTTTTTCTGCGTGCAGGCTGTGGGTGTGGGAATTGTCCTGTATTTGCGCCTGCGCAGAAAAGAAGCCCGTCTGAGGGATGCCCTGGAGCAATCCGGCCCTTCGGACCTGTTGTCTGACTCTTATGAATTGACGGCGATCGATCAGATGCTGTACGACAGGTGCTGCCGATATATGACCGAGCGAAAGCCCTTCCTGGTGGAGTCTTTCTCCCTTCAGGATCTGGCATCGGCGGTTTATACCAACAGGAGTTCGCTGAGTAAAACTATCAACCGTTATTCCGGACGCAATTTCCGGCAGTACGTCAACTATTACAGGGTGATGTACTCCATGGAACTGTTCCGTAACAACATGAGCCTGAGGGTAGTAGACTTGGCGCAGCTTTCCGGTTTCCGTTCCGTGACGGCTTATTTCCAGAACTTCAAGAAAGTGATGGGGGAGCCTCCGAGCCAATGGTGTGCACGGATACGGAGAAAATACATCAAGGATAGAAAAACGTAAAATCCGGTACGGGCACGTTATCCTTCCACTCCTTTCCAACTGTCCGGAACAGGAGCTGTTACATCCACCTCGGTCTTTTTGACGGGGTGGATGAACTGTATATGGCGGGCCAGGAGGGAGATTCCGCCGTCCGGGTTGGAGCGGCGTGCGCCGTATTTCAGATCTCCCTTGATGGGACAGCCCATGTGGGAGAGCTGGCACCGGATCTGGTGATGGCGGCCGGTGTAAAGCTCTATTTCCAGAAGATAGTAGCGCTCGGTGGTTTGGATGAGGGTGTACTTGAGCCTGGCTTCCTTTCCGTTTTTGGAAACATAGGACTTGTTTTGGGCTTCGTTCCGGGTAAGATAGTCCGTGAGGATGTCGCTTTCCTTGGGGGGCTTTTCTGCGGTGAGAGCCCAGTAGGTCTTGTGTATTTCCCCTTGGCGGAGCATATTGTTGAGCCGTTCCAGCGCTTTGGAGGTTTTGGCGAAGAGCGTGACTCCGCTCACCGGCCTGTCCAGGCGGTGAGGAACCCCCATGAACACCTGTCCGGGTTTCCCGTCCCTTCGGGCGATGAATGCCTTCAGCGTTTCACTCAGGGGTTCGTCTCCGGTCTTGTCTCCCTGCACGATTTCTCCCGTACGCTTGTTGAAGACCAGCAGGTGGTTGTCTTCATAGAGGATTCTGTTTTCGATATCCCGGAATTCTTCCGGACTCATGTCTCTGTAAACTCCCATGTTGCAAAGATAGTCTTTTTTTGACTCCATTAGGTGAATTCGAGAATATTTGTTAGTTTTGTGACTATGAAACAGCTATTTGCAATGGCGGCCTTCATGGCCGTCCTCGCATCCTGCGGGGTGTTCTCTGCCAATGAAACCATGGGGCCCGTTCCTTCGGAGGAGGTGGTGGATATCGGCTACGGAAAAGAAGTACGGGGCAAACTTTCGACATCCATCTCCAGCGTGAACGTGAGTTCGGACATGACGCACTATCGGGATATTTACGAGATGATTCAGGGGAAATGTGCCGGCGTTTCTGTCCAGGGAAACCAGATTACCATCCGGGGAAAGAATTCCATAAACGCCAGCACAGAGCCGCTGTTCATTGTAAACGACGCTCCACAAAGCTCCATTGACTGGATCAACCCCAATGATGTCAAGAGCATCAATGTCCTGAAGGATGCCGGAGCCGCGGCCATCTACGGTTCCCGTGGCGCCAACGGCGTTATCATCATCACCCTGAAGTAGGCACGGTGTCCATATCGGTTCATCCGCATTCTGCGTCGTAGCCTCTCGAATCCATTCCGCTGTTCTGCTTGCGGAAAGCATAGCGCATCAGTCTTTTTAGCGCACTTTGCCACATCCGATATTTAAGCTTATTTCCGATTTATCGCAAAGAATCGTTTTACATAAGTAAAAACCCGCTTTACTAAATTGGGGAAGCGGGTTTGGGGGTCACATCAAGTTTGGTTGCTCTCAACCGAGGGCCGAGGCATGACGGCTGAGACGCTTGCCGAACAGATTAATCTGCAACGGCTGCATCGGCGTAGGGACGGGCAGCCCGTGGGCACTTCGCAGATTTGGGCGGTTGTGTTCCGATATCCGAAGATGTTTGTTCGGGATGGGAAGTTGATAAGTTTGATGGTGTAAAAACTGTTATGTAACCCTCTGAAAGTGAGAATAACTGCATTTTATAAGGATTATCCAGCGAAAAAGGTTAAATTTGTAAGATTAAGGATTTATCATCTTCAATAACACGAAAGCATGACAGCACAAAGCGAACAGGCTCTTGAGAACGGGCTGATTGCGACTTTGAAGGACATGAGTTATGACTATGTCCAAATCAAGGAAGATACTAATCTGCTCAGCAATTTCAAGGCGCAACTTGAAAAACATAATGCCAAAGCCCTTGCAGAGATTGGCAGGAATTCTTTTACGGAAAAGGAGTTCGAGAAGATTTGCATTTATCTGGAAGGTGGAACACTGTTTGAGAAATCCAAGAAACTTCGTGACCTCTACCCGATGGAGACGGAAGATGGTCAGCATCGCATTTGGGTGGAGTTTCTCAACAAGAATCATTGGTGCCAGAACGAATTCCAAGTATCCAATCAGATTACGGTAGAAGGCCGCAAGACCTGTCGCTACGACGTCACCATACTAATCAACGGCCTGCCTCTCGTTCAGATTGAGCTAAAGAAGCGAGGCGTAGAACTAAAACAGGCGTACAACCAGGTTCAGCGCTATCAGAAAACCTCCTTCCGTGGTCTGTTCGATTATATCCAGCTTTTCGTTATTTCCAACGGCGTAAACACACGCTATTTTGCCAACAATCCCAATTGTGGATATAAATTTACTTTCAATTGGACGCTGCCGAATAACGAACCGGTCAATGACCTGAGCCAGTTCGCCACTCATTTCTTTGACAAGTGCGTACTGGGCAAGATAATCAGCAAGTACATTGTCATGCATGAGGGCGACAAGTGCCTGATGGTACTTCGTCCATATCAGTATTATGCTGTAGAGAAGATTCTTGACCGGGTTCAGAACACAAACAAAAACGGATACATTTGGCACACAACAGGCGCCGGCAAGACACTCACATCCTTCAAAGCTGCCCAGCTGGTGGCCGAACTCGATGGAATTGACAAGGTCCTCTTCGTCGTTGACCGTCATGACCTTGATACCCAGACCAAAGCCGAATATGAAGCCTTCGAGCCGGGAGCCGTGGATGGAACAGATGACACTTATGAACTGGTCAAACGACTGAAATCGGACAAGAAAATCATCCTTACAACCATCCAGAAGCTGAATACCGCCATTAAGAAGGACTTCTACAACAAGCGGATTCAGGAACTGAGGGACAAGAAGTTCGTGATGATTTTCGACGAGTGCCATCGCAGCCACTTTGGTGAGTGTCACAAGAACATCGTCAATTTCTTCTGGAATCTCCAGATATTCGGATTCACCGGCACACCCATCTTCGTTGAGAACGCCAAGCAGGATATCACTACCAAGGAAGTCTTCGGAGACTGCCTGCACAAGTACATGATCAAGGACGCTATCGCCGACGAGAACGTCCTTGGTTTCCTGGTCGAGTATTACCAAGGGAAACTGGATGCCAGCCAGGACAGCGACATTCGAATGAAAGAGATTGCATCATTCATTCTGAAGAACTTCCGCAAATCCACTTTTGACGGAGAGTTCAATGCTCTCTTCGCCGTACAGTCTGTTCCGATGCTCCTAAAGTATTACAAGATCTTCAAGGACCTCCAGCCGGACATCAAGATTGCAGCCATATTCACTTACGCCCCGAATGTCAGTCAGGACGATGCCAAAACCGGCATGAATCAGGGCTTCGAGACAGACGCTGTTCAAGCCGATGAATTGCAGGCCATCATGGATGACTACAACGCTAATTTCGGGACGGCCTTTACGACGGACAATTTTGGTGCATACTACGATGACATCAACGAGCGAATGAAAAAGCGCAAGGCCGGGATGGAACCCATCGACCTGCTTCTGGTCGTGGGGATGTTCCTTACCGGTTTTGATGCTAAGAAACTGAACACTCTCTACGTGGACAAGAACCTGGAGTACCACGGACTCCTGCAGGCTTTCAGCCGTACAAATCGCGTCCTCAATGAGAAAAAGCGTTTTGGTAAAATCCTCTGTTTCCGTGACCTTAAGGATAAAGTGGATGAGTCTCTGAAGCTTTTTAGCGCAGGAGGTATTGAAGATGTGCTCCGCAAACCGTTCCAAGAAGTCAAACGCACCTTCAACGAACTCTCCGAAGCTTTCCTGCAGAAGTATCCCACAATGGAATCGGTGGATGCTCTCAAAAGTGAATATGACAAGAAGAAGTACCTTCTGGCGTTCCGTGAAATCATCAAGAAACGTGCAGAGATTCAGATTTACGAGGATTTCGATGCAGATGATCCAGGGCTGATTCTGTCTGAGCAGGATTACAACGACTACCGTTCCAAATATCTGGATATGACTGTTGGCTTTATCAAAGAGGAAAAAGTTGATGAACCCGGTCTTCTGGAAGAGCCGCAGGCAGAATATGGGGATGGCGGGAAGTTGGAAGATATTGACTTTTGCCTGGAACTTCTCCATAGCGACGTGGTGAATGTTGCGTATATCCTTTCCCTAATCAGCAACTTGAATCCTTCTGACGAGAACTATGAGCAGAAGCGCCAGGAGATTCTTGATACGATGATCAAGGATGCGGCAATGCGCAAGAAAACTCAGCTTATCGATGACTTCATCAAGAGGAACGTCGATTACGACAAGGCTGGATTCCAGCGTGCCAAGGCCGATGGCACCATGGACCTTGAAACCCGGCTAAAAGATTACATCATCGAAAAGAAGACGGAAGCTATTGAAGACCTTGCCAAGGTTGAAGGTGTTGATCCCGAGGCACTCGGCAAGTATATGTCTGAATATGATTATCTGGGCCGAGAGAAACCTGAAATCATTCAGGAAGCCGTCCGTAAAAAGAAAATGGGGCTGCTTGCCCGCAGCGCCACAGTGCGCCGTATCATTGAAAAGATGCGGGAAATCATTGATTTGTTCAGTTGGGAATAACCACCTCCTGTCATTCTGAACGTAACGAAGTGAAATGAAGAATTTATAAAATAATGAGTGAAGAATTGCAACAGCGCCTGCGTACCCAACTCTGGGACGTGGCCAACAAATTGAGAGGCAACATGAGTGCCGGGGACTTTATGTACTTTACCCTCGGCTTCATTTTCTATAAATACTTGTCTGAGAAGATTGAGCTGTACATCGACGACCAGCTCAGCGAAGACGGTCTTTCTTTCAAACAGGCATGGGCCTCCGATGACGAAGATCTCAAGGCAGAAATCAAGCGCCTCTGCATGGAGGATTTGGGCTATTTCATTGAGCCGGAATATCTGTACTCCTCTATTATAGAGGCTATCGGTCACAAAGAAAACATCCTGCCTCAACTGGAACGCAGCCTCAAAAAGATTGAGGACAGCACCATCGGCCACGAGAGCGTGGATGACTTCGGCGGCCTCTTCTCCGATATTGACCTGGCTTCCCCGAAGCTTGGGAAGACGGCCGATGACAAAAACAAGCTTATCAGTGACGTACTTGTGGCTCTCAACGGCATTGACTTCGGCCTTAACGAAGCGCAGGATATCGACATCCTGGGTGATGCCTATGAATACATGATTGGCCAGTTCGCCGCCGGTGCCGGGAAGAAAGCAGGGGAGTTCTATACCCCGCAGGAAGTAAGCCAGATTCTTTCCGAAATCGTCATTACCGGAAAGACCCGTCTCAAGAACGTGTATGACCCTACTTGCGGGTCCGGTTCCCTGCTGCTCCGTACCGCCCGTAACGGTAACGCCGATGAAATCTTCGGCCAGGAGAAAAACCCGACCACATTCAATCTGGCACGTATGAACATGCTGCTGCACGGCGTCAAGTACCGTGATTTCGACATCGAGAACGGCGATACGCTTGAGAAGGATGAATTTGGTGACCGCCAGTTTGATGCCGTGGTTGCTAATCCGCCTTTCTCCGCCGAATGGTCGGCCGATGCCAAGTTCAATCATGATGACCGATTCAGCAAGGCCGGTGTCCTGGCCCCGAAATCTAAAGCCGACTACGCATTTATCCTTCATATGATTTACCATCTGAACGACGGTGGCACCATGGCCTGTGTGGCCCCTCACGGCGTTCTTTTCCGTGGCGCAGCAGAAGGGAAGATCCGGCAATTCCTCATCGAGAAGAAGAATTACATCGATGCCATTATCGGCCTACCGGCCAATATTTTCTACGGCACCAGCATCCCTACCTGCATTCTTGTGATGAAAAAGTGCCGCAAGGAAGATGACAACATACTCTTCATCGATGCCAGCAAGGAGTTCGAGAAGGTGAAAACGCAGAACAAACTTCGTCAGGAGCATATCGACAAGATTGTCAGCACTTATCGTGAGCGTAAGGAGATTGAAAAGTACAGTCACTGCGCTACTTTAAAAGAAATCAAGGATAACGACTACAACCTCAATATCCCGCGCTACGTGGATACCTTCGAAGAGGAGGAAGAGATTGACATTAAGGCCGTGATGAGCGAGATAAAAGAGCTGGAAGCCAAGCGTGCAGAGCTGGACGCCCAGATTGACGTGTATCTCAAGGAACTCGGCATCATCTAATCCCTAATCCATTATTTGACTGACTGACAATCGTTATGAGTGATACTCAGAAAAATAAGAAGCCCAATGTCCCGAATTTGTCGGTTAAGCGAGAGCTGAAGGAATTGCAGATTCATTCTGCCGAGCGGGAGACAAATGTGGGGCGGAACGTCCCA
>OCTW011608622.1_pt1 | contig 56035 bp, 47 predicted proteins | sample 1539671 | NCBI WGS metagenome assembly OCTW01 (sample SAMN02144230, study PRJEB22623) | gut metagenome | biome: sheep rumen | host: Ovis aries | place: New Zealand | reverse complement strand
GGATTGTTAAGGGCCCATGTTTGATTGATATTGGCCCTAACCCCTTCCTTAGTGCGAGCCGTAGGCGAGCACATAAATTTAATAAAACCATAGAGAGAAAAAGTTTACAGAGAAAAACTTCGTCTTTTTATGAGAAAAGGAGGTTAGATTTCGATACGAAAATGGATAATGATTCGCAGATTACAATTCATCTCACGTTAATTAAAATCAAAAAACATGAAGAAACTCTTAATATTTTTAATTTCTCTTTTGACAATGAGTGTAAACGCTCAAAACAACAACCAAAAATCCTACAACATGAAAAGCAAAACATTAATAGCCTATTTTTCGGTTTCAGGAACAACAGAAAAAATTGCAAAGAAACTTGCTGAAGTAGCAGGAGCTGATCTTCACGAAATAAAGCCAGAGCAACGTTACTCAAATGCCGACCTAAACTGGCATGACAAACAGAGTCGATCATCTGTGGAGATGGCAGACAAATCGTCACGTCCAGCCATCACCGACAAGCTTTCCAACATGGATGACTATCAGACCATCTTTGTGGGATTCCCTATCTGGTGGTACACTTGCCCGACTATCATCAACACATTCTTCGAAAGCTACAACTTTAACGGCAAAACAGTATTTTTGTTCGCCACAAGTGGAGGCAGCACCATAGACAAGGCGGTTAAAGACCTAAAGGCATCCTACCCTAATATCAATATCAAAAGCGGAAAGCTTCTCAACTACGCAAGTGAAAATGAACTGAAAACTTTTTGCGGAAAATAATCGAACAGATTAAGGATTAATATGAATCCCCGCAGATTTACAGTTCTTCTTATGTCAAATAGACTTGCTGGAATAAAGAGGAGCAACATCAAAAAATCACAGTCATGAAGAAGATACTTTTTTCATTATTCAGTTTCCTGATCTTAAACATGCTTACAGCACAGGGCAAAACTCTTGTGACATACTACAGCTACACAGGCAACGTAAAAAGCATCGTTGACGAGTTAATCAAAGCACAAAATGCGGATGTTGTTGAGATTCAGCCAGCAGAAGAAGGGCTGAAATATGAAGCTGACAATTATGCCATAGGCAGTGCTTTGATATCTGCCATACGCAATAATCCCGACGTCGCTGAAAGCTACCCTTCCATAAAACCTACAAATATAGATTTCGACAAATACGACAATATCATCATCGCCACTCCTCTATGGTGGAGCAATATGGCAGCTCCGATGCAATCGTTTCTATTTGAAAACGGCAAATATATGGAAGGTAAAAATATCGGATTGATTGTATCAAGTTCAAGCAGTGGCATTCAATCCGTAATAGCAGATGCCAAGCGACTCGTGCCTGAAGGAAAATTCAGCAATGAATCTCTTTGGATTAACGACAAAAACCGTAGCAACATGGCATCACTACTTGGCGATTGGATAACCACATTAAATTTCACTAATTATATGGCTGAAAAATTGCTGATCACCATCGGCAACAAGACTCTCACTGCGTCGCTGCTTGACAACAGTTCCTCACAAGCCATCGTTGCCTCTTTGAAAAAGAGTCCGATCTCTTATGAAGCACACGACTATGGGAATTTTGAGAAAGTAGGATCACTGGGAGAAACATTCCCTACAAACGACGAGCAGATCACCACAGAGCCTGGCGACTTGATTTTGTATCAAGGAGAGAATCTTTGTATCTATTATGACGTCAATTCTTGGAATTTCACGAGAATAGGAAAGATCGACAATATCACACAATCAGAATTGAAAGACTTTTTAGGCAATGGCAACTGCACTATAACGATCTCTCTATCATCTGATTCCAAAATAAATGACATCCCGTCTTCAAAAAGCACCGACCTGACATACGACATACTAGGTCGGAAGGCAAGATATCCGTCAGATGACATAATTTATGTTATAGGAGGCAAAAAACTGATAAAACATTGAATGTCATCCGTTTTTTTAGCTCATGACACTATAGTATGAATCCATACAAAATGACAGAAGCAGAATTATACAAAAGTCTCGGTGCGTTAACGAAAGACAAAGAGGTATGGGAGGAAAACATTCCATACGTAGAATCACTACTCACGTCGGAATCGGTGAAAATAAAATCAAAAGCATTATGGATGCTCGGTGAGATGGGACTTGCATTCCCTTCGTCGATCAAAAGCAGAGTCGCGACAATCGCCTCTTTCCTCGACAGCACAGAACCTCTTCTACGTGAACGTGCAATCAATGCTCTCGGCAGAATCGGACGGGGATGTTTCAATTCCGTCGAGCCATATTGGAATGATCTATTCCGTTTTGCCCACGACGAGGATGCGAGCGTCAGACTGGCTTTCATCTGGGCGTCGGAAAATATCGCCACCAACACACCCGATCCCTACAAGGATCACATGCATCTGTTTGCAGAATTGCTTCACGACAGCGACGACCGAGTAAGAATGGAGGCTCCGGAAATATTCCGTGTCCTTGGCAAACGCAGGCCAGATTTTGTCAAACCATATATTGATCGACTACAAAGCATCGCCGAAACAGACAGCAACCGTGTGGTGAAGATCCATTGCCAAGGAGCGATACGTGCGGCAAAATAGAGTTTTTAGAAGTCGTTCAAATTTGTCTAATTATTCCCCATTCTGCGACTAAAAATGAGGATTGTTAAGGGTCTATGTTTATAGATATTGGCCCTTAACAATCCTCGATTTTATAACCAAATTTTCAAGAAATCTGAACAGTATCTTAGAATTTGTCGCATTTTCTTGGTTCGTTGATTTTTTTGAGCTATTTTTCAGCGTCTAGTTTGACAAAGCTCTAAATATAACATAATGACACATTTTATTACAAAAATCACAACTGCAGGACACCGACTCATGATCCTGTTTCTTCTTGCAGTCGGCATCACATCCGTGCAAGCCCAGATAGAACTCAAATTCAATCTCAACAACCGTGGCGACCTCGTCACGGAAGATCATTATGGCATTTTCTATGAAGAGATAAATCATGCAGGAGACGGTGGGCTCTACGCCGAGCTGGTTCGCAACCGTTCTTTCGAAGAAGACATGGATAAACCTATGAGTTGGAGCACAGTGGGCAATGCAGAGATGAGTCTGACGGCAGACAAAATGCTCAACGCTGTTCAGTTGCGATCACTGAAAGTCAACATGAAATCCGCCAATACAGGTGTACGCAACGAAGGTTACTGGGGTATCAATATCGTCGACGGACGCGAATACGACCTATCATTCTGGCTCCGTGCCGAAGATAGCTACGATGGCAATATCGTCGCAGAGTTGCAAAATGCCAATGGACAAAATTTAGGAAGCACTACCATCAACGTCAAGTCCACACAAGAATGGAAGAAATACACTGTCAAATTCAAAGCAACAGGTGCGGATGCCCATGGTTATCTGGCTTTGAAAGGCGACAAAAAAGGAATAATTTATTTGGACGTTGTCAGTCTGTTTCCTCCCACATTCAAAGGACGCAAAAACGGTTGTCGTCCCGACTTGGCTCAGATGTTAGCAGATATGCATCCACGTTTCATGCGTTTTCCAGGAGGCTGCTACATAGAAGGATCTTGGGGCGACGGATTCACCAACCGCTTTGAATGGAAGAAGACCGTCGGACCAATCGAGGAACGTCCGGGGCACATAAACCGCAACTGGAAATACAAAGTGACTGACGGACAAGGCTACCACGAATATCTCGAACTGGCGGAAGACCTCGGAGCCAACGCCATGTTTGTGGTGAACATCGGTATCGGACACGATTGGAAGGTAGATGAAAACGATATTGATCCGTTCATTCAGGAGGCACTCGACGCCATCGAGTATGCCAACGGAAGCACAGAGACATTCTATGGACATATGCGTGCACAGAACGGTCATCCCGAACCTTTCAACTTAAAATACTTGGAGATCGGCAACGAGCAGGAGTTTATGCTCAACCGAGACGACTACATGAAACGCTACATGCAGTTCTACAATGCCATCAAAACTCGTTGGCCCGACCTGCATCTCATCGCTAACAGCTACTGGTTCGACGACATCACAGAACCCGTGGAACTGAAAGACGAGCACTACTACGACTCACCAGAATTCTTCATCAGTCAGTACGACCGTTACGACAACCAGTCCAAATCCACCACACATATATACGTGGGAGAATATGCCGTGACAAAAGACTATGGAACTCTCGGAAACATGAACGCAGCCATAGGCGAAGCAGTGTTTATGCAGGGGTGCGAGAACAACAGTGAAGCAGTCAGAATGATGAGCTACGCACCTATTTTCACCCACGAAGACGACTTCAACTGGCGTCCAGACATGATCCGATTCAACAGTTCGATGAGCTACGGAACTCCTTCATACTACGTCCAGAAAATGTTCTCAAACAATATAGGAAAACAAAACATCAACTGGACAGAGAAAGGTAACGGTGTCAACCTCGACTCCAATAAGAGTGCAATCGGCATCGGCACATGGTCTACCGCCGCCACATTCACCAATTTTCAGGCGAAGATTACAAACGGCACCGTCATCTCAGGCAACAAGACTGCTTCCACCGACTGGAAAACATCAAATGGATCATGGAACATCAGCACCTCCGCTGGATCATTCACGCAAACCAACGCATCACAAACAGATGTCCGTTGCGTGACGAGAAACTTATATGACTTGACTAACCTCGACATGACTGTCCATGCCACGAAACAAAGCGGTTCGGAAGGATTCCTCATCATCTTCAACTACATCGACGAAAACAACTATGCATGGCTCAACCTTGGAGGATGGGGCAATACCAAACACGCCGTGGAGCAATGCCAAAACGGATTTAAAAGCGTCCTTGGAGAAAAAGCAGGAACACTCACCACAGGCAAGGAATATACAATCCGTATCTTAAAGGAAGGTCAAAATGTGCGCTGCTATCTCAACGGTGAAATCATCATCAACGCCAAACTCCGTGCATACGGAAACCGCACCGTCTACACATCAGCCAGCATCGACGATGAGACCAGCATGATGTACATAAAAGTTGTCAACCCTACAAATTCATCTAAGGATGTAGCTCTTGTCCTATCAGGCGGTCAAGCCAAGACAGCTGAAGCAGAGATACTCTCCACAGCCAAAGGCACAGATGAGAACACAACGGCAAAACCAAAATATATCGTGCCACGCACTCAGCAACTGACCGTCAAGGATGATGGCACGATAGCTTACGAATGTCCAGCCTATTCTGTAGGTGTGATACGTGTGCAAGTGGACAATGTCACGCCACCTCAACCAGAGCCACTGCCAAAGCCAGTCCTTAGCTTTAGCTTTGAAGACGGGAAACCGACAGACGATAGCGGCACATATACCGGCGACCTTGCTGGAAAGGCATCCATCATCACCCTTGATGACGGCAACCATGTGCTCGCCACAGGTCTAAAGGGTGAAGGCAGTTATTTGAATATACCTATATCTGCAGCCAAACATGCTCTTGGCACTGCAGACGACTACACCGTGAGCATCAATATGCTGCAACGTATAGGAAACAACACTGGCAAATTCTGCTGGGTTTACTCATTAGAACATGGCACCGACCAGTATATAGGGCTCGTCAACACTGGAGGCAACAGCGACTGGTATTACGAGATCAAGAATGAAACCACAGAAGGTGTGCACTCCTACTCTGGTCTCAGCGTCGGCGATTGGCACAACGTCACCTACACACAGCAGGGCAACGTCGGACACATCTATGTCGACGGTCACCTCAAAAATGAGATAACAGTGAAACAGAAGCCATCGTCGTTTATCAACGACATCACACGTTTCACCATCGGACACTCTCCATTCACCTCCGACGCCATCATGGAGAACGCGCTGTTCGACGACTTCCTCATCTTCGACACCGCTCTCTCTCCCGATCAAGTGATGGAGATAGGACGACGTGCGACGGCAATGCAGTACACCGACCGTTTAGAAAATCCGGATGCAGAACGTCAGGCATTAAAGAACTTAGTGAAGGAAGTAAAAAACTACGTCAACGACACCAAGGACAATGAGCTCAAGCAAGCCTATACCACAGCGACTCGTGCTCTCAACTCATCAAGTACGACTACAGTCAACAGTGCATACGTAGCGTTGACAGAAGCTGTCGCAAATTATAAGCAGAGCCAGTTGAGACTTGCGCAGGACGGTCAGCCAGCCGACCTCACTTGCCTTATCACCAACAGCTCTTTCACACGCTACAACGTGGGATGGCAGGGAGCGGATCTCAGCGTCGCCTACAATGCTTATGCCAACGAGACAGCAGAACAGTTTTCGCGTCCATTTGACATTTGGCAGGAGATTACTGGACTTCCAGCAGGCGTCTACACCATCAGATGTAAAGCTTTCTACAGAGCAGGATCAATCAGCGCGGGCTATCAAGCATGGCAGGACAACGCAACGTCGACTCGCAACGCGCAACTCTATGCAAACGATGTCGCCACTCCGCTGCCAAATCTGTTCAGTTCGTCAGCCTATACATACAACCCATACACATACCCTGATAATCTCACACAGGCATCCGCCGCACTCAACGACGCAAACGCTTACACTCCCGTCTCTATAAGCATTAAAATCGACGAGGGGGAGACGTTGCGACTGGGTATTCGCAAACAGTCCACCATATCCGCAGACTGGGTGGCATACGACAATTTCCAACTCTTCTACGTGGAAAATCTTACAGACGTCAAAAATATCAGCGTCGATCATACCAGCGACGACGTCTATGATATTCAAGGCCGTCTCGTCCGCAAGAATTCCAATCTGACAGGTATACCCAAAGGAGTGTATATCATCAACGGAAACAAAATAATGGTAAAATAATGGATATTTTCCTCTACTCCACCCCGTCCGAATTCGACGACATCATACTCGTCGCCGACGGGGATTATCTTACGGGACTGTATTTCATCCAATCGCAAGAAGGGAAGAGATATCTGAAAGATGGGCAGGAAGTCGACCTGCCTGTTTTTCAGGACACACGACGTTGGCTTAACAGTTATTTTTCAGGGCATCAGCCAAATTTCACTCCACGTTACAGATTGGATAATGCCACATCATTCCGCAGAGAAGTGTCGGACATCATGTACGGCATTCCATACGGCAAGACAGTCACCTACGGAGAGATAGCCACACAAATAGCGGAAAGACACGGAGTAGAGAAGATGTCAGCACAAGCAGTAGGCGGTGCGGTAGGTTGGAATCCGATCTGCATAATTATTCCCTGCCATCGAGTGATGGGGGCAAACGGCAAACTCACAGGCTACGGAGGAGGCATCAACAATAAAATCGCACTTCTGCAACACGAAGGAATATTCGAGATAATTTGAATTGACATCAACAAAAAAGAGCTATATTTGCAGAAACAATAAAAAAACATTGCATGAAATAAAAACAAATTAATTGACATAGATTATTAATCATAGCGTTTGCTATTTATTCGAGGTATTCCAAAAGTTTGGCGACTAAAAGAAGATTCCCCTAGAATAAGTTCAGTGAACGTCTGCGTTTATGCGTGGACAGAACTTATTGGGGAACAGGTTACGCCAAACACCTTGGAATACGATAAGCGAAGTTCACGCATTTCGTATTTCTACGTGTTTGGGTACTTGTTTTCCTCGTTAAGTTGCATTCGCTGAAAGGCAAATGAAATGAAACAGAGATTAAACATTTTTTTCTCTATTCTAGTCTTATATGCCTTCATAAACAACGGAGGCTATGAAACTAGATAAGGAAAATTGGAAAGAACTCGACATTAATGTCGATAGTCTTTGGCTCATCGGACCACGAGCTAAAGGTGGTAAACACTCTAATTTTTACCACGGAAATTTTGTTCCTCAAATTCCTAATCAAATGATACGACGTTACACCGAAGAAGGAGATGTCGTTGTAGATCTGTTTATGGGAAGTGGGACAACTTTATTTGAATGCGAAAATCTTAATCGAAAATATATAGGATTTGATATAAATTCGAAAGTGCTTGATTTTGTGAATGATAGAATGAAAGATTCAACTGCTCAATTTTTCATTCATAATTGTGATGTCACATCAAACGAAACAATGTCTTTTATCAAGAATGACTTGACACTATTAGGAAAGAAAAAAACAGACTTAATTATTATCCATCCTCCTTATTGGGATATTGTCAAATTCACGGATCATCCTAATGATTTGTCTAACATTACTAATATAGACACCTTTATCGAGAAATTTTTAGTTTCAGTAGAATCTGCCTATAAGTTCTTAGGAAGAAAAAAACATCTGATTCTCGTCATAGGAGACATCTATAAATGTGGAGAGGTTATTCCATTAGGATTTTATCTGATGTATGCCATAAAAAAACATTTTAGATGTGCCATAAAAGGCATAATTGTAAAAGATATGGTCGGTAACAGAGCAAAAATTGGACAAGAAGGATTGTGGCATTACCGTGCTTTGAGAAATGGCAACTATTTGTTTAAACACGAATATATATTTGTTTTCAGGAAGGAGGAATGATTATGAGTTTGATTGATTTGTTCCTCGAATTGGCACAACCAAACGAAAATGGAGAAAGTCGTTGGGTTAATGCCACTGAATTTGTAGGCAAATACAAGCCTTTAGAACTGGGTAATGGATGGAGTTGGGGACGAGCATCTTCTCCTTTACAAAAAAAATACAAAGTTGAAGTTGACCGTAGTAAAACGCCAGGAAACCGTATTGATGCAATCCGTTTAGTTGGATTCAACAAAGAACAACACTTTAGTCAAACAATACGCAAAGACATCTGCGACGAAATTCGCAAACGTAAATGTGTAATGCTTGGAATTAATGGAACCTCGGAAAATACAAAGATAGAAGTAGACCATAAAGATGGCAGGAAAAACGATATACGTGTTTCTGAGCAAGCGACACAAAGGATAGACGATTTTCAACCATTATGTAAAGCAGCAAACGACATAAAGAGACAAATATGTAAAAACTGTAAAGCCACAGATAAGCGATGGGATGCCAGAAACATAGAAGGGAATCCTTATTCTTTTTATGAAGGAGACGAAGAATACAATGAATCACAAGGTTGTGTCGGTTGTTATCAGTATGATCCTGTAGAATATCGCATACGCTGTGCTCAAAGGCTTAGCGAAGAGACTGTTGACTACATAATGAATAAGATCTATCCAAACTACAAATCCACAGAAAAATGAAAAATAACAAAACATATTCTATCTCTGAAGTTTCCAAGATTCTTGGATTATCATTAAAAGCAACTCGTCGAATGGTTGCAGCAGGTCAAATCAAATCGACTAAAGATAATAATACGTATAAAATAGACAAAGAGTATTTTGATAGCAATATTGAAACGATTAAGGCAGAATCTAGACAAGTTGAAAATAATTTGTTTGGAGAAGCCATATCCAATTATCAAATCAATGATGCCAAAAAGAAATCAGACATTGTTAATTGGGCAGACATTTCTAAGTTTTGGGAAAATCCAAAGCTTTCAGATATGACATTTGTTGATCTATTTTGCGGAGCAGGAGGGTTGAGCAAAGGTCTTGAATTGGCAGGTTTGCAAGGCATTTGTGGCTTGGACTGGTTTAAAGAAGCTGGTATGACTTATAAGCGCAATTTTAATCACCCATTTATTGATGGTGATATAAAGCAACAAGACATCAAAGAATCTTTCTATCAAACAGTAAAAGAACAATTGGGAAATCGGAAGTTGAACATAGTGGCAGGAGGGTTTCCTTGTCAAGGTTTTAGTATGGCAGGTAATCGAATAGTCGACGACCCTCGTAATTCACTATATTTAGAAATGCTCGAAATCGTTAAAAATCTTCAACCAGATTTTGTGATTTGTGAAAATGTCAAAGGTCTACGTAGTATGCTGAATGGAGAGGTAGAGAAAAAAATAATAGCCGACTACAAAGAAATAGGATATGAAATGAACGTCACCGTTCTTTGTGCCGCAGATTATTCAACACCACAAAAACGAGAACGTGTAATCTTTATAGGCAATCGAATTGGAGCTAAAAATTATCATCCCAAACCAATTCTGAATTCTTCTGAATATGTCACAACTGGCGAAGCTATCTCTGATTTAATGAATCATCCTGAAGACGAAGCATTTAATCATGTTCCTACTAAACATAGACCCGACATGGCCCAAAGAATGTTAGAATTACCTGAAGGAGAAAGTCTATACAAAGGATATTCCGATGCCTGGAAAAAATGTCCTTGGAATGAAGCCTCTTGTACAATAAAAGAAAATCATGGAGGAGTAAACATTCACCCAAAATTACCACGGGTTTTGACAGCAAGAGAAATGGCTCGATTACAATCATTTCCTGATGATTTTATATTTGAAGGAAAAAAGAACAAGCAACTTGTTCAAATAGGCAATGCAGTACCTCCTCTTCTTGGCAAGGCAATAGGTCTAGCTGTGAGGTTTTCAAATAATGATCTCAAATAATTTGATAAAAACGAAATGCGATGTAATTTTGTATTTCGTTTTTGTTATTATGGGCAATCAAATAAACATAGAAGAAGAATTATCTGCAATTTGGCAACGCATTTATGTAGATATAGTACATTATGTATTAACTCAAGGACTAAAAAATCAAGAAATCAAACTAAATAACTGTCTCATTAAATCTCTGTTCGTTGATATCGATAATATCCTACTATTAACAGATTATAACGGGAATACAAACTTTGCAGAAAATTATGAAGATCCAGTATTATATGAAGTATATAATACTCTTATTTTAAGTAAAAAATAATACTGCAATTATGACGATTTTGCTTCCAAAGTGGTGCATTATATCCAGTTCTTATAATTAGCAGCACTCTTCAAGCGAGCCGATACCCAACTAAATCTACATCAAAAAGTATAGATTTAGTTGGGTATCGCCATATTAAAACAGGATTGATTACTTGATATATCCCCTAAAGGGGAATATTCTTCCGTCATAATATATATCTACCGATATATTACACCTAAAGGTGTAAGGATAACGAATGATCAGAATGGCAAAAATCTGCCAGTGCGACGGCAATACACTTCGTATTCCTCGCCAAAATCACGTCGAAGTCTACTCTCCTCCGTACGTACCTGCACCAACATTATCAACACGAAGATGATAAAGACAGCCAATGCCTGCCACGTCCACAGCCATGTGCAAATGCCGATCAAGTAGACGAAGGTGCCTGTCAGCATAGGATTACGGCTTAATCTATATGGTCCATCTGTCATCAGATGCTTGGTGCGTGGTGCCACCTCATGGCCGAACGCATCCATCGGATTGCCATTACCTTTGTAGCGCATATAAACAATAGACCACACACTTATCGCCAATCCATCAATCGCCAGAATCGCGCCTATCACAAGCCTCAACGTTTCTGTCGGGAACAATTCTGGTCTGCCCGACGCAATCCACATGATGGATGGAATCAGACATACAAATAGTATTCCTCCTAATAGGTAACCGAAAATTTCTTTCAATGTTTTCATAACTTTATATCTAATTGCATTTTAATTCTGTATATGACAAATCATAAAATGAGTTTTCTCTGAGAGCTTCTTTCCTCTGTTGTTTTTTATTGTCGCTCGCCCCTACGGACTCGCGATGGTGGGAGAGGTAAGGGCGTTCCGCCCTTTACAATCCTCTAATTCTATCCTCCACTTGCTTAATCTGTCATCTATAAAAGCAATCGCTCTCCCATCTTATAGGATTGGTTTCAATGTATTCGGCGATGCGATTCATTTCATCTTGATTGCGAACAATATGATCGTGATAACGTGATTGCCATGCAAATGGAATATTGTTTTCATTAGCAAAACGTGTGACAGCCGATTTGATGCCACGAATCACCGAACCCAGATTCTTCGATTGTGGTCCAAACTCCTGCCCTTGCTGTATTCTATCCATTCTGTCGGCCTCCTGCCCTTGCCCTTGTACGGACGCATTGCATGCGTCCATTACACTGCACGCATCCTTTTTTGTATCGGACGCATGCGATGCACCGGACGCATGCAATGCGTCCCTACAGGATACGACAACAATCAGATGCACATGGTTAGACATGATTACATACAATGGAATTGAAACCTCGCCACCACGAATCTTTTCCGTCTTTTCTATCTCTTGTTTTAACATTTTTCCAATCGATGTCATCCGCATCTCTCCTCCATACACCTCGCCGAAAAAATGGACACGATCCTTAGTGCATATAGTGACAAAATATTCTCCGCCCTTATAGTCATGCCATTTAGCACGAGGCGTTTTGCGATCACGCAGTAGCATAATTTTGAAGAATTTGTTTTATTATATTTTTTATTATCGCTCGCTCCTACGGGCTCGCGATGGTGGAGAGATGCAAGGATGTTCCGCCCTTTTGCAATCCTCATTTTTATACCATCAACGAAGGAAGATTATCTTCTTGCCATCTTTTATGTAGACGTTAGCAGGTTGTAATGAAGAGCCCCTTCGTCCCAACAGATCATAGTAGAATCCGTCGTTTTGTATGTCCACTGAGATCGCATCCACATTCTTAATAGACGTATAATCACCAAGATCGCCTACCAACGTGCCGTATTCAGCCCATGCTGATGCTTCATACTCGGCAAGAGACTCCGCGTAGACATGGATGATTGGTTTGGATGAGAACAGGTAGTTGCCGATTGCCGGAGGTGTTTTTGCCTTAACATAAACATGTTTCACCTCTGAATTGTAGAACACTCCTTGACTCAGTCTTTTGACATTCTCTCCTATCTCCACCGTCGACAATTGGCTACAGTAAGCAAACGCATCCAATTCTACACTTACAACATTGTCTGGGATTTGGACGGACATCAATCCTGACTGAGCAAACGCATTGCTTCCGATAGACGTGATGGTCTGTGGCAATGTCAATGACACAAGTCCACGATGGTTGTAGAATGAGTAAGCTCCCATGTCGTCGTCACTCGTAGTATAGGTCTCATAATAAGCATCTCCACCACTCACGATTGTTGCTTCAGAAAGATCTATGGATTGCAGATTTCCAGCTGCCACAAGTTGACGTAGGTATTTGATATCAGTACCGTTGATCGGACCGCTGATTTTAGCTTTTACAGCCTGAGCAGAAAGGTGATCTGAAAGAGTGCCAGCCTCCGTCATGCCGACGGTTTCAACGCCAGAACCTGATTTCGCCACCTCGTGCATCGTGCCGTCTAAGTCAACTGAATAGATGGTAAAATCTTCGTCGACGCAGGATGGAATGCAGAAACGCAAAGCATTGGCAGCATATACCATCTTTCCTTCACTGTTGAGAGCCACAAATCCTATACCGCCAGAGCCACTCATGGCATAAAGAGAATCAGCCTGAATATAGGTGTATTGAGACGGTTGGGATTCACCTGAAAGAAAATCTGTGAACTGGCCCAAATCTCCGCACTGACCTATTTGATCCGAGCCAGCACGTTTTCCATCTTTCGCCACAAGGAAATCCGTCGCAGGAATCTCCTCCACACGATCCTCAATGAATAGAATCTCCCTGTTCTTCTTCGGATACTTGGAAATCTCCTCCAATGTCTTGTCTATGTCCTCTTGGGTGACGGTGAGGTCGTATATTCCGTAATCGTCTATTGTCAGGTTGCAAGGTTCGAAGAAACCCCAAGCTGTGAAAAAGTCAGTCAAATCCTCTTGTGCCACCTCACAAACCTTTCTGACAAACTTTAATGAGCTGTTGTAGGTGTTAGTCCATAATTCCAACGGATCTTTTCTCAGCTCTTGGAAAAGTGTCGGATAAAAGGACATATTTTTCTCCGCCTGGTGATAGTAGAGATATAGCTGATAGTACATTCTCATTTTGCTGGTGACATCTCTTGAGAAGAAAGGCACATGGTGAGCATAATAGTTCATCGTTGTCGCAAGCGGATGTCCTTTTGTTGTGGTGACACCATCAAGATAACAGATTACATTGGAAAATAAGTTGTTGGAAACCTCCGTGCAGCTTTCCAGGTTGATCGCACCCTGGTTGTTATGACCACATTCATGAGCCGCGCACCAGTCGTCCAGTCCGGCCTGTATGACAAATGATTTTCTGATGCAATCCACTGAATTATAGGAAGTACGGTAAGGACATGAATTGGCATAGCCATCATCAGAGGCCTTTCCTTCTATCGCAAAATTCGGATTATTGTAATAAATTGGGAAAATTGCCTCTCCTCCGGTCAGACGGAATGGAGCGACAGCACGACGTCCTGACGCCACCGACTCACACATTCCCATCAACTCCTTTTCCCAGACAGTGAGGCTGTCAAACCATACCACACTGCTTTTTATAGTAGAAGGGAAAACCTCTTTGTAGGTCGACGTCTTGAAATTGAGGATTGTCTCTCCTCCTTTTACAGTAAACAAATCATGTGTCGCATTGTTAAGAAGTTCCACATAGTCGTTGTCGTTATGGCGAGCCACATCATAATAGCCATTCACCACTCCACCCTCGACATGAATCTTGATGTCCGGCCACTCACTTAGCTTTTTCGTTTTCGACCGTGTGTCTGCAGTATACACTATATAATACAACGCATCTTTCTGTCCATCAATGATATTCAATCCCTTAGTCAGTTTGTGACCAGTCTTGGCATTTCCAACAAGATCATTGTTGACACAGCCTGCGAAATAGAGAGTAGCATCAGAAGAAATATCCTGATCCACGAAAACATATAATGGGCTGTCGTCCGACGCATAAATTCCCGTAGGATTACCCATATACGAACCACCTGTAGCCATCATTGCTCCATTCCAATAATTCGCGTCGCTATACGCTTTATATTCACTGATACGGAATTCCTTTTCGTGGGCAGCCCAACTATCGTTTCTGACCTTCATGATCATGTCGGCGATCACTTCAGGAAGATTGTCTTTTTCCATTTCACTCTTCAAGCCATCAATACTCATAGACATGAATTCACTTTTAAGAAGGGTGCAAGCCTTATCGTCAAAATACTTGTCGAGCGACGACTGCAAAAGATTGGAAATCTCATCCTTAGGATAAAAATCTTCCAAATTTCCGACAATAGTGCCAAACTCATTCCAGTCGGAATCAGCAAAATCGTCTTTCATATCAGAGTAGACGCAGATAGTAGGATTGGAAGAGAACAGATAATAAGTGATGGTAGGTATGAACGAAGATCTCACGTAAACCACCTTGACAGAAGAGCCGAAGAAAACACCCTGCTCCAACTTGTTGGTTTTCCTTCCAAGCACAACAGTGTCCAAAGCGTTGCAATAGGCAAAAGCATCAAACCCCAACGTCGACACCTTATCCGGAATTTCTATTTTCTTTAATCCTGATTTTGAAAAAGCCTTGGATGAAATATACGTGATTGAATTAGGGAGACTAATATATTCCAGTTTTTCACACTGATTGAACATACACTCTCCTACAATGTTGTCGTTCGTGGTAAACTCCTCATAGTAGGCGTCACCGCCGCTCACAATGGATGCGTCCGACAAATTCAAGGATGTAATGTTTCCATTGTTTATTTGTTGACGAAGATATTTTATATCAGAGCCGTTGATCGCACCATTTATTTTGACATTCTTGTCCATTGTTGTCAACTGAGAGGAAAGGATGCCCGGCTGTGGAACGCTGACTATCGTTTCCGCCCATAAGGAAGAAACTCCGCAAATGGCAAAAGCAAATAAAATCGCCAAAGTCTTTATAGTATAGCTTGTTTTCATGGTTTGTTCCTTTTTCGTTGCACTTAATTATTCTTTTTACACACGCAAAGTAGATTTTTTCTTTGACAATCCCAAACGGATCAACCGGTTATTGCCAAAACCATGTTGACAAACATTTTGTATTAACGCTGCCCCATTTAGCAACACCATCTCTCAACAAACTTATTGAGAGCAAAAATGTCAACTATGGAATAAAACTTTGCTACAAAAACTTCGGATTCAACGGCAAATTCTACTCAATTCCATATTTCGCAGTGTTCTGCTTGAAAAGGTGGATAAAAGAGAAAAAACAAATAAATCCGCACCATCCATAAGGACGATGCGGATTCACACGCTAATCATGTCATAGAATTATTTTCATGGAAGAAAACACACCTTCGGAAAGAAATGTTTTTGTGTGTTTGAGAGGATTCTGAAGCCTTTGACTTCTTCATTGCCGTTAACAAATATCATTTTGCCACGATTGCAGAAAGAGATCTTGGAGATTTTCTCCATCTTTCTTTAACATTCCTTCCGACTATAAATTAAGTTTTCACTGCAATCTTACAATTTTTCTAGCTTTACGACTATGAATCGAGATGGAAAAATCTTGCAGAGATGAGATAATCCATAAGTATGATGAGAAATTCGGGAAAGAAAACACATCTCCGCAGATAAATTCATTCAAAAGGTAATTTTCCATACAACATCGGATCCTCTTTCAATAGCGATGGTTGTTCTTTATTGCTAAGTGTTCTTAAGTCAACAATATGTCTGCATAAGGATTCACGAGCATTAATATTCTCCAATTCTTCTCGTCTTGCCTTACTCATTTCACAAAAAACTTCGCTTTGCTCTATACCTGCAAATCGTCTTCCACAAAGATTAGCAGCAATTCCTGTTGTTGAACTTCCGCTAAAAGGATCCAGTAACCAATCTCCTTCTTTTGTTGACGCAAGAATAATACGAGTCAATAATGAAAGAGGTTTCTGAGTTGGATGCTTTCCACATGATTTTTCCCATCGTCCTATTGCAGGAAGACGCCAAACATCCGTCATCTGTTTGCCATCATTGAGTATTTTCATAACTTCGTAATTAAACAAATGAGGCACTTTATGACATTTACGAGCCCAAATGACGAATTCTGTACTATACGTGAAAAATCTACATGAAATATTAACAGGAGGATTCGTCTTCTGCCAAGTTATCACATTTAATATTTTATACCCAAGTTCTGTCAGACAATTAGCTACAGAAAAAATATTGTGATATGTTCCACTAATCCATATTGTACCATTATCTTTTAACTTATCACGACACAATTTGAGCCATTCCATATTAAATTCATTCATTTCTTCCGGGGATTTTCCCTTATCCCATTCACCTTTATTCACACACACAACCCTTCCACTCTGCAACGAAATTCCTCCATTAGACAGAAAATAGGGCGGGTCAGCAAATATCATATTGAACTTGAAATCAAATTCCTTCAACAATTGGAATGAATCTCCATGAGCGATAATAAAATCTTTATTAAAAGACGAATAAAAAGGTTCTATCATCACATTTCTGATTTTATTTCATTCAAAAACTCTGGCAAAGTAGTAAAATTATACATTCGCGGAATATCGTTGTATGCTTCCGCAAGTTTATTTTTTGCACTATTCCAACCTTCTCCATCAGTAATCCATACAAACTCAAAACCATCAACACGATTTACAATTGGAGCAAGCTCACGATAAGCTCGTGCAACTTCATTCAATTTTGAACCTCCTCCACTATAAAAGTTCAATTCTATAAGATAAATCTGCTTCTTTGTTTCAATAACAAAATCAAAACGTTTTTCATCCTCTCCTAACAATGCCTTTATTTCAGGAAATTCGCGAGAATAAACTTCCATTCTATGTTTTATTCCATTAGTCTCTAAAATACGATGAAGAAGCATTTCTGTTATGTCTCCACCACGGTTTTTTCTGGCATTTGAATCTAATCCCGTTTCTACTCCGAAAACATAGTCCACTAGATCATGTATATCACTACGTCTAAATACTTCTGCAAGTCCAGTCTCTTCTAAAAACTTCGTTACTCCATCAATAGAAGTGAACAAAGAGCTAACAAGATTTATATTGCCATCTTCATCAATAAATTTCTTTTTGTCCTTCCTTCGCGTTGCGATCAAAATATCCAACACATTAAATACACGTTTGTCTCTTTCCCATAATGCCGTTACCGCCTCTTTAAGATTTTCCTTCCCTAACAAAAAATTTAACATATTGAGGCTAATAGCTATTTCATTTACTTTTTTTCTAATCTTCTTAAAATCAGAATAATATCCTAGTGTAGCATTTGTCTCTGAAAGTTGAGACATAAATTTTTCAAAATCTTTATTCATTTCTATTTCATTTTAGTTTCTATATAATTACGCACCAGTATTTCAGTAAGTTTTCCCCTTTTTAATGGATTTGAATTAATATATCTCGCTGCCCAAACTCTATCTATTTGATAAGCATTAAACAAATCATCAAAGAAACTTGTTTCTTCATTTTCTCTTTTACAATCAGAATTACTAAGCAGAAATTTATAACCACCATCATTTATTCTATCACAAAACTTCTTCAAACGAATTTGAGCATCATCATTAAACGAATCTTTTGAATAATCAGTAAAACTTGACGTTTCACTCAATGGCCGATATGGTGGATCAAAATAAAACAGGGTATTGCCCATAGCATAATGGAATGTAGATTCAAAATCCCCTGTCAGAATTTCAACTCGTTTTAAAAGTTCACTATCTGCTAAAATTGTGTCAGCATCACAAATTGTAGGATTTGAATATTTTCCAAAAGGAACATTAAAGAGACCTTTCTTATTTACTCGATATAACCCATTGAAACACGTTCTATTTAGAAAGAAAAAAAAGGTTGTATTTTCAATTTGATCTAGATTCTTTTCATTATATCGGTTTCTTATTGAAAGGAAATAGTTTTTTCGATCTTCCTCTGTTTGTAAAGAAAGATACGCGTTCTCAATATCAAACAATGATTCTATCAACTCATTTGGACAATCACGCACAGTTCTATAACACATTATAAGATCTTGATTGACATCATTAATAATTGCTCGGGTTATATTTTGGTAACGTTGAAGCATATAAAAAAGCATAGCACCACCTCCTACAAATGGCTCTATATACGTTACATCTTGCCAATTTTCAAAATCTGCAGGCAAATGAAAATCAAGTTGTTCTAAAAGTTGAGACTTACCACCTACCCATTTGATAAAAGGTTTCGCTTTCATTTTTCAAAAACAAAAAAGCCCTCTATCCGAAATTTTCTCGGAAGAGAGCGAGGCAAGGCCATCATCGTTAATTCAAGGCCAACCACAGCCCATGTCAGACAACAATCTCCTTGCTCACGCTCTATACAGAGAACATGAACATCATTGCTGCGACCTTACTGACATATTAATATTATGGTTGTTTAGAATTATCAGCTACGTCAAAGATGTCTTTTTTATATTTCCAATTTAAGGACCTATATTCTTAATTTATCTGTCAATGCCCAAAACAGATTGTTAATTTAACTTTTTACACAAAAAAAAACGTAGGCATTCCATACCTGCTCATTTGCTATTCGTGGCCGTAGGAAGCCAAAACCAGTAAACGAACAGAGGATACCTACGTTAGACACACAAATCCAAAAGTGTACATGGGGGCATTAATGCCCTCTGCACACTCCGGGATACAGTATAACCACATCCGTAGGCATCATCTCTGACATTATTTTCGACTGGTTTTCTGAATTTCCTACGTTCCGAATAGCCAAAAACAAAGCATTAATGACGCTTTTTCTATATGTTTGCCCCATTATTTGCCATGGAGCAAGGCTTAATTAATGAATTTATTAATTTCTTATTAAAGTAATTTTTTCTGACACCATATACGAGACACTACTCTGCTTGTAGCCTAATACGTCATACACATATTTATCAAAATCATTGCCATACTTATTAACGACTTCATCTGAAAGGGCAATAATCTCAATAGTAGCTGTTTCGTAATTCATAATTGCCAATGTCATAAAATACTAAATTCTGACTATACAAACAAATAGACCTAACAAGATCTAAATCATTTATATACGTTCTTAAATTCAATGCAAAGATAAACATTTTTATTTCTTCTAGTAGTAGAAAAGATAAAAACAAATATCTCAATCAACCTTAAATCTTTTACTCTTGTATATCACATTGATGTTTAATTCATAAAGTAAACCTAACGAATAATCCCCAGCAAAAAATAAGACGGGATTTCTCCCCGTCTTACCGCCAAATCTATTTTTTCACCTTTTCATCGGATATTTTATCTCATATAATGTCTGAACCAGATCTCTGGGACTTCCCTATTTGTCAATGCCACGTAGTCGGATTCTTTGCATGAGACGATGCGGTTGCCATCACGGCCTGGTATCTCCACCCACCATCTTCCGTTCAATGGATTGGAGTAGAATTTAACCTCTGTATTGGTGCGTGAGTCGAACACTATTAATTTGCGATAGTTGTTGATGTCGTTCACCGGATAATCATTGTAGCGGTGATCAACACCATGAAGATAATGCCACACAATCTGAGCAGAAAGGGCAAGAGACGACTCATTTTGGGCGTATACATCGGAGATATAGAACACTGTGGCTCTATCGCTCAACCCTGCAAGCTTTGCCAAATGGCATGCCTCTTCCCCATATAATCCGTTCGGCATCGCCACACATGACGGCATGTCGGAATTGCGGACTGCACGAGCTGAAATAGAAAACAGATCATTGTCGCGAAGCAATGGCTCTATATTCTGCACATTGTCCTGCACTTCTGCCAAACGAGTGAAACATATACGTTGGTCGTCAGCTCTGGATATTTTGTCTTCCGACGACAAATAGGTCTGATAGCCTAACACATCTATGCAATCCACCTGATTGATCTTTTCTATCTCATCAAAAGCAGACAGCACACCACCACTCTTTTCCAGTTCATCCACTCCGCTCAACGTAAGCAGTGAATCAACCTTGACAATATTGATTTTCCCGATGGATTGGGACATTCCTTTCACAATTGGCAAGTTGCAATAGTCGCCACCTCCAATAATGACCACCTTCTTTCCTGCCTCCACAAGTATCGACACCACATCCGCGACAGCTGCCATTGGCGACTGATCGTTTTTGACATTGATATCACCCAAATCCGCAATCTTCACATTGTGGAAATCTCCACACAGTCGGTAAAGATATTTTCTCACTCCGTCGGGAGCGTCAGCTGAAAACGGATTATATTTTTGTGCCCCCCATGCGGATGGTATGCCCACAATAGCCACATCATAATTGTTGGAACAGGCAGAGACAAACGACGAAAAATCATTTGCGTCGTCGACATAATGAAGAGGAATATCCTCCACCTCTGGCTTTCTGAAATAAGCTTTTATATCCTCCATTTCCCTACTTCATTACTGTGTAGAAAATTCGAGGAACTGGCGATTCAAACGAAATCATCTTCCCATTCATCGGATTTTTTATCGCCAGATACGTTGCGTGAAGACACAGACGCTTCACACTTGTGACAGGAGCTCCATACTTCACGTCGCCAACAATTGGATGTCCGATCGACTGCATATGCACACGAATCTGATTTTTTCTTCCTGTCGGAATTTCACATTTCAGGAGAGTACGTCCGTTGCCACGCTGTATGACCTTGTATTTTGTGACAGCATACATTCCTCCATTATCATAATTATAAGAATGGACGATATATGTCTTTGGATCTTCTTTCAGCCAGCTTTCCACCGTATCCTCATCCTTCTCCACAATACCTTCCACCAAAGCATAGTACACTTTTCTATGGTCGCTGTCGTGCCAATGGGCTTTCACTGCCTGCTGCACCTCCGGAGTTTTCGTGAACATAAGCACTCCGCTTGTGTCACGGTCGATTCTATGCACCGTATATAATGCATTCTGACGGTTCTGACGTTTGACATAGCCGACCATCACCTTCAATACAGTATCCTCAGCGGCATGATTAGGTGCTGGCACAGAAAGTATTCCCTCCTTCTTGTCGACGACAAGGAAAGCGTCATCCTCATATATGATGGAAATTTTAGGATGAGAAAATGTGTTTTTCTTACCCGTGAAGCAGACATTGATTTTCTGTCCCTTCTTCAACTCATAATCGTAACGAGTCTCGATAGCACCGTCTACTGATACCAATCTTTTCGACAACAGACTTTTTATATTATTACGGCTTGAACCAATTTTCTGCTGCAAAAATTCAAACAATTTCGCAGGTTCGCTGACAACAAAATCAGTGGAGCGCTCACGAATAAAGTTTTTTCTACTAGTTGGTTTTATCATTGCAAAATAAGTTTTAATCAAATAATGTAAGTTGCGCGCCATCACGTTTTCTACCAAGATGGTTGTAAGCCAACTCTGTGGCCTCTCTACCTCGTGGAGTACGCTTTAGGAAACCTTCCTTGATAAGGAATGGTTCGTACACCTCCTCGATCGTGCCGGCATCCTCTCCGATAGCAGTGGCAATAGTGGAAAGTCCGACAGGGCCTCCCTTAAATTTGTCGATGAGTATGGCAAGAATCTTAGTATCTGTCTCATCCAAGCCATACTGATCAATATTGAGAGCACGTAATGCTTCGCTTGCGATTTTAGTGTCGATCACACCGTTCCCTTTCACCTGAGCGAAGTCACGCACACGTCGCAGAATAGCGTTCGCAATACGCGGTGTGCCTCGGCTACGGCTCGCAATTTCTCCCGCCGCCTCTACATCACACGGAGTGTATAGCTTAGATGCGGAACGGCATATAATCTTAGTGAGGACATCCTTGTCGTAGTATTCCAGATGGCAGTTAATACCGAAACGGGCTCTCAACGGGCTTGTCAGCAATCCGCTTCTTGTAGTAGCTCCGACGAGAGTGAACGGATTCAACGGTATCTGCAACGCCCTTGCATTCGGACCTTTGTCTATCATTAGGTCGATTCTAAAATCTTCCATCGCAGAATAAAGGAATTCCTCAATCACAGGCTTCAAACGATGAATTTCGTCGATGAAAAGGACCTGATTTGGCTCCAAACCAGTCAAAAGTCCAGCCAAATCCAAAGGCTTGTCGAGCACAGGGGCAGATATAAGTTTGAACCCAACCCCCATCTCATTGGCAAGGATGTTGGCAAGAGTTGTCTTACCCAGACCAGGAGGGCCATAAAGCAAAGTATGGTCGAGAGGTTCACCACGCATCTTTGCCGCCGCCACAAACACCTTCAGATTCTCAAGAATTTTCTGTTGACCAGTAAAATCCTCGAAGGAAAGGGGGCGTAATGCGATTTCATAATCCTGTTCACGCTCCTCTGCAGCACTATGTATGTCAAGTTCTTCGATATCTTCCATTGCTTAAATAGACGGTACTATCTTTCTCAAAATCTCAACCACCTTGTCGGCAGCCTTACCCTTGCCAGCGATAGTCTGAATTCTCGACTTCACATACTGGAATCTCCATTTGTATCTGACAAGGAAATTAAACGAGAATGGTAATGAGAGCAACCAGCATACAGTGAAAACTACAAACGACAATGTATCCGCAAAATAATCTGGCACGAAAATCGCATACAATATTATATATAGCAGATATATGAACGGAAGGATCAAATAGACGAATCCAAGCAACAGGCTTGCCTCAAATCCCGTATTGTGTGCCAGTTTATACGCCACAGCCTTAAACAACAAATATGGGAATCCATTGAACACTGCCGCATAAAGGGCAAGTGGAGAGGCTCCGATCAAATATAAAATAGATGTGATCAATTTGGAATCAACTTTATGAGGCTCCTCATAAGCACGTGCATAAAGTTCCACCATATTGCTGTCTCCAAGCCACTCTTTGACAGCTGACTCCAATTCCGGCAAAAGCGGATTATTATTCACCACAGCCTCATCAAGCTGTGTGGAGATTCTCTGACGCACCTCCAGACGGTTTGTCTCATTGTCGTCCCAATCTTTCGATTCAAGCATTTCCTGAGCATACGCGTAAGACGAAGCGTATATAGTGTCATAGTATTTTTCAGAGACGATATGGTGAATCAACGGTTTCATGCGGTTGTACAACTCATCTCTCACTTTATTCTGAGTCACCGCCTCATTTGCCAAATAATCCTGATAATAGTCGGCAATACGGATTGGCTTTCCAAAGTTGATCACCAAATGGAATCCGCTATGGTCATAGTGTCCATAGTCTATTCCCGTCGGCACAATAAGAATAGTCTCACCTTCCGGCTTTTGTTTTTGGGCTGCGAAAGCGATACGGAACATTCCTTTCACCAATGGGCGAAGACGGCGATATTCATCCTGTCCGCCCTCTGGCATAAGACAGAAGTATTCATTGTGGGCAAGCACCTTGACTGCCTGTTCGAAGCTTTCCTCGTTCTTCTTCAAATTGCTGTATCCGTCACGCATACGGTAGGCTGGCATGATCTTAAAGAAATTCAATGCCTTTGCCACCAATTTATTACCGAAGATAGAAGCTTTAGCCAAAAAAACAATAGGAGCAGGCGACGACCATAGCAACGCCATCGCGTCAATAAACGCATTCTGATGATTAGGGGCGAAAATCACCGACGCATTTTCAGGAATAACCTTCTCATTATTCACCTCTGTCGATGAAAACCATCTGCTGTATATTGTGTTACTGTAGACTCTCAGCAATTTGTAGAAAAAGGGAGTCTGATACATCTCTGCCATAATATCTCCTAATAATTAAGAAATCTCCTTATCCGCAGGCGACGAGAATTGCTCCGGATAAAGAATGATAAAACTATTGTCTGCAAAATATCGGCCTAATTGCTGCGGCAGTTTCTCAAACGCAGGCAAATAGGAATCGTTGTTTATTCTCGACGACACAATCACAAGAAGATTATCCGACTCCAATTCACGTGTCAGGATCAGGAATTCATCCCAATCGTCAAGAATTTCATATTGAGTCGGCACTCCAAACTTATTTCTGCTCGCAAGCTCCTTGATTTGTTCAAGAGTATCAGCTGGAGCGAAAAATTTAGCTGAAGCACCAATCTGTTTACATATATTTTTTACTCTGTCGTACCATTTCACAAATCCGATTTCAAACTGTGCTTTCGGCGGAACAGCCACGACCACCCTGCGTATCGTGCTCAGGGGTTGCACCGCCTTCACAACCATTACCATCTGGTTGGTCAGCTGAAGCAATTTTTCCGTCTTCTCACCAAAGAAAGAATCTGTAAATGTATTCTTATGATGAAGACCTAATACGATGTCAGTGATATTGTTTTCTTTTATTGTGTGAATCATACCCATAGCGACATTAGTGTCGTATCTGGAAATCATCTTTACGGAATTATCAGTTGCCGACGCGATACGAGCCGCTCTTTCAAGCAGTTTGCGTCCGTGATCCATTCCGTTGTTTGGTGAGTCATCGGCGACATGAAGGGCATAAAGTGGTTCCTTCGATTTTTTAGCTTTAAGGATAACCGCAAGTTCCATCAGTCTCACCAAATTATCTGGATGATAAAGTGGCACCAGAATTCTGTCTGCCTGCTGAGCCTTAACGATCTTCTCGTCGATAGTCTCCGACTCTGTCGATATCTTCTTCGACATTCGTTCTGTCACCGTTGACGAGATGACACAAGTGACAAGAATCATAATGACCGTACCATTAAGGATGTCATTACTGAAAATACGAATCAACGATCCGTCATCAGCAAATTTGATGACAGTGTCGTAGCCAATCTTCACCGCTGCCAACGTTGCTGCGGCCTGCGCTGTACTCAATCCAAAAATAAGGTTGCCCTCTACTTTTTTAAGATTAAAAGTGCGTTGCGTGATCATAGCCGCCAAATACTTTGACAAATTTGAGACCACGCACATCACGACTGCCACTATCAATGTGTTAGGACCAGCAAACACTGCTCTTAAATCAATAAGCATTCCGACTCCTATCAAAAAGAACGGAATGAAAATCGCATTACCCACAAACTCCAACCTGTTCATCAAAGGTGAAATTCGTGGAATTAAAGAACTTATCGCTATACCGACCAAAAAAGCACCGATAATTGCCTCCAATCCAGCAAGTTGAGCAATATAGCCTCCCAAGAAGACAAGTGCCAACACAAATATGTACTGACCCACACTATCATTTACCCGTTTGAAGAACAAACTGGCAAGACGTGGGAAAACGAATATGATAATAAATAGGAATATACAAATAGCGATTGCCATACGAACCCAGAAGAAACTGTTGATCTGTCCTTTCGCCATACCGACAATCACGGCTAGAACCAACAAAGACAATGTTGTGGCGATCATTGTTCCTCCAATGGTTATACTTATGCTACGGTTCTTATTTACACCATATTTGCTGACAATCGGATAGGATATCAGCGTATGCGACGCATACATACTGGCGAGCAAAAGAGATGCCACCAACAGATAGTATTGCGACGTCATTTCAGAAGCTTCCGTGACAGTCGAGTCGTATGGCACCACATGGTGGGGTATATATTGGAGCAAGAAATAACTGCTCAACGTACCTATCACCATCGGCAAAATAAAGGTTATTCCGCCAAAGAAAACTCCCGCCTTACGGTTTTTCTTAAAGTCGGTAATATCCATCTCAATACCAGCCAAGAACATGATGTACACCATGCCGACGGTGCCATAAAGTTCAAAACTGGAATCTCGAGTCAACACGCCTATTCCATGTTCTCCCAAGATTATTCCCGCCAGAATCATCACGATGATGTTTGGCAGTTTTAGTTTCTCCGATACAAACGGAGCAAAAAGAATCACGAAGAGTACGAGCGAAAATATGAGTACCGGGTTGGTTACCGGCAAACTCATACCTATATGACTGAATATTGTATCCATCGCTCGTCCTTCTTAAATATCATTAATCCTTATTCAAGCAGTATCCGTAAACAGTGACGTTTCTAAGAGCAAAACCCAATTTTCTTCCATCATGATTTTCTGGATTATACTTGCCTGGTTTCGCTGCATTTTCAAATATAAACATCATGCGTATAGAACCGTCTGCGCCAAGATTCTCCTTTGGCACATTAACAAAAACAGTGCTATTACCGTTTGTTGAGAAATGAGAAATTTTCTCTCCATTCACCTCGACGTCAAATCTCAAAGGCTCATCTGGGCATATTATTCTATCAACATCCAATTTGACAGTCACTTCCGCCTTAGGAACCGCCATCAACTCAATTGTTGCAGTATCGCCATTAGACCAACGTCCAAAGTCTTCATTACCTGAAAAACCAGAAATTTCACAACCTGGATTTTCCTGGCAGAAATCATAGAATGAATACAAATGCTTTACATTTGACTCACTTTTCACTTCTGTTGTAACAGAATCTGGCGATTTCTCTTCTTTTGTGGAACAACAACACAAAGCTAATGTCATTCCCAAAATATACATGACACGTTTCATTGGCTATCGCTTAAATTTAATCTTCTGTCTCTTCCACTTCGTCTACAGCAACTCCATAGAGAGTTATACTAGATATCGCCATTCCTAACAAGCGAGAATCATAAATTTCTGGATTTACATCAATAGGTCTTTTAGGGTTCAATATCTTAAACACTAGATTAAGATTATCATTGTCGCCAACTGCATCCGCTGGAACATTAACATAAATATCCCCAGGATAAGTTTCGCCTTCATCAACCTTCTGTTCATTAACGTAAACCTCATATTTAGTGGCATCTCCTCCAGGCACTGCATTTGTCACAACAATCTTTGCAGTCAAATCTGAATTTGGAACAATATTCTCGAATGTGACAGTAGAAGACTCCTCATTTGTCCATCTTCCAAAGCCTTCAGCTCCTGAAAATCCGGAGATCTGACATCCTGGATCCTCTTCCTTAAAGTCATAATAAGAAACAGACATAGTCGCATTGCCTAATCCACCAACGAATCCCATTGCTGTCATTCTATTACCGTCTTCTTCAACCGAACCTGAAGAGCAACCACATAACATAGCTGCCATTCCTAATGCATAAAAAAAATTCTTTTTCATGTTTTTTTTGTTATTGTTGTTTTTATTTTTTCATCTCTTTTGCCCAACTGTCTTTTAATCCGACTGTACGGTTGAACACCAAATGGTCTGCCGTAGATGTCTTATCCACAGTAAAATAGCCTATACGCTGGAATTGCAAGTAGTCGAGCGGTTTGCTATTTGCCAAATATTTCTCAACATAACAGTTGATCAACACCTTCAACGAGTCTGGATTAAGTATCTCACGCATTGCGTCGATAGCCTCACACTGTTTCTCTTCTTTGATTCGTGCCAACTCGTCACGAGGGTTCTCAACCTTCCAAAGTCTGTCGTACAAACGAACCTCTGCCTTGATCGCATGAGCACAACTTACCCAGTGAATTGTCTTTCCCTTGATCTTCATATTGCAGTTTGCCTCTCCTGTCTTTGTCTCTGGGATAAACTCTGCATGCACCTCCACTATATTTCCGTTGGCATCCTTCACAATACACTCCGCTGGATTCTCACTACACTTGATAATGTAGGCATTCTTCAAACGGACCTCCTTACCAGGACCAAGACGGAAGAATTTTGCCGGAGCATCTTCCATAAAATCGTCACGCTCAATCCACAATTCACGGCTGAACTCTACCTTATGTGTGGCTGAATTCACGTCTTCAGGATTATTGATAGCGTCCAATTCCTCAACCTTTCCTTCCGGATAGTTTGTGATGACGAGCTTGATCGGATCAAGCACTGCTGCCACACGAGTTGCTCGCTTATTCAAATCGTCACGCACCGCGCTCTCAAGCAATGAGAACTCGTTCAATGCGTCATAAGTGGTGTAACCGATCTTATTGATGAAATTATGTATGCTCTCTGGCGAATATCCGCGTCTTCTGAATCCGCATATAGTAGGCATACGAGGATCGTCCCAATCCTCTACAACATGCTCCTTAACCAATGTCAAAAGATTTCTCTTCGACATCAAAGTATAATTCAGATTAAGTTTGTTGAACTCATACTGACGAGGGCGGTTGTCGTCAAGATCCTTACCCTCTTTTAGCCAATCAATAAACAAATCATAAAGCGGACGGTGAGGAACGAACTCAAGTGTACACAATGAGTGAGTCACACCCTCGAAATAGTCGCTCTGACCATGCGCGAAATCATACATAGGATATACCTTCCATTTCCAACCTGTACGATGATGCGGATGAGTAGTGATGATACGATAGATGATCGGATCACGGAAATGCATGTTTGAGCTAGCCATGTCGATCTTAGCGCGAAGCACCATCTTTCCATCCTCAATCTTTCCATCTGTCATTTCCTGGAAAAGACGAAGGTTTTCTTCAATTGGTCTGTTTCTATATGGACTTTCTGTTCCTGCAACAGTCGGTGTACCCTTCTGTGCGGCAATTTCCTCAGGAGTCTGCTCATCAACGTAAGCCTTACCTTCCTTGATTAGTGTCACAGCAAGATCCCAAAGTTGCTGGAAATAGTCGGATGCGTAGAAGACGTTGCCCCACTCGAATCCCAACCATTTGATGTCCTCCTTGATTGCCTCAACATACTCGTTGTCCTCCTTCACTGGATTAGTGTCATCAAAACGGAGGTTGCATACGCCATTATACTTCTTGGCGATACCGAAATCCATGCAAATAGCCTTTGCATGACCAATATGGAGATAGCCGTTTGGTTCTGGCGGGAAACGAGTCTGAACCTTACCACCGTTTTTGCCATTCGCCAAATCTTCCACCACCTTCTGCTCAATGAAATTAAGCACCTCTTTGGCTTCGTTTTTTTCTATCTCTTGGTTTTCTGCCATATCAATAAATTTATTCTACTTCTAAAATTAGTATATATGGTGCAAAAATAGTTTTATTTTCTCAATAAATCTATATTTTTTTTGCGAAAAGGAAGGCTTAAAACACAAAGTTGGAATTTTAAATACAACAGTTGGGAGTTAATTCAAAAAGATGTATCTTTGCAAAATAAGCCGTGTAGAAACGCACGGATTTACGTGTCGCAAATTTCCGCGTCACAGCAACAAATGAAGTGTTTGACAAATTTTGAAGGATAATGAATCCACAGGTAAGTATCATAATGGGCAGCACATCCGACCTGCCTATAATGGAAAAGGCCGCAAAAATACTCGACGAGTTTGAGATCCCGTTTGAGATAAACGCCCTTTCTGCACACCGTACTCCATCTGAAGTTGAGAGTTTCGCCACAAACGCAGAGTCACGTGGCATAAAGGTTATTATCGCGGCAGCCGGTATGGCAGCAGCATTGCCAGGTGTGATTGCGGCACAGACATCTGTTCCAGTGATTGGTGTTCCTATCGCATCCACTCTTGAGGGCATGGACGCTCTTCTTTCTATCGTCCAGATGCCTCCAGGAATTCCTGTAGCGACAGTCGGCATCAACGGAGCCATGAACGCCGGAATTCTTGCGGCTCAGATGATTGCGTTGAGCGACAAGGCAGTGGCTGAAAAGGTCAAGGCCCACAAAGCTGGATTGAAGAATAAAATTGTTAAGGCTAACGAAGAGTTGGCAAAAGTGCAATTCAAATTCAAAACAAATTAATCGCCCACATGTAGAGACGCACGACCGTGCGTCTATGATGAGATAAATTATGCGTCTCTGATGAACAGAAACAAAAACGTTCTTTTTTACATACGGATTCTGTGTGTGACAAGATTAAAAACATCGAAAAATTAAAGATTTTTAGATATGGCAATTTTAGACAGTATTATTGCTCGCGCTAAGCAGAACAAGCAGCGCATCGTTCTTCCTGAAGGTACAGAAGAGCGTACTTTGAAGGCTGCCGACCAAATTTTGGCAGAGGGTATTGCAAACATCATTTTGCTAGGCAACCCTAACGAGATCAACAAGTTGGCTTCTGAGTTCGGTCTTAAAAACATCTCAAAGGCAACTGTCATAGACCCTGAAAATAACCCAAACAGCCAGAAATACATCGACCTGTTGCTTCAACTTCGTCAACGCAAAGGTTTGCAACCTGAGCAGGCTGTAGAGCTTGTTAAGGATCCTCTATATTTGGCTTGTCTTCTTGTCAAGGCTGGCGACGCTGATGGTGAGGTGGCTGGTGCAAAGAATTACACTGGCAACGTGCTTCGTCCTGCATTCCAGATCATCAAAACTCGCCAGGGTGCTAAATGTGTGAGCGGCGCATTCCTTATGATTTTCAAGGACAAGACTTACGGTCACGACGGCATGTTGCTATTCGCCGACTGTGCTGCCACTCCAGTGCCAACAGCTGAGGAACTTGGCAGTATCGCTGTTGTCAGCGCAGGCACTGCTAAATCAATCTTCGGTTTCGACGATCCTAAGGTGGCTATCATGAGCTTCTCTACAAAGGGTTCAGCTAAGCATGAGACTGTAGACAAGGTTATCGAGGCTGGTAATTTTGCAAAACAATATGCTCCAGACTTGAAGATCGACGCTGAGCTTCAGGCAGACGCTGCTCTTGTTCCAAGCGTTGCTAAAAGCAAGGCTCCAGGCAGCGAGGTTGCAGGTCAGGCTAACGTATTGGTTTTCCCTTCTCTTGAGGCAGGAAACATCGGCTACAAACTTGTTCAGCGTCTTGCTGGTGCAGAGGCACTCGGACCAATCCTTCAGGGTCTTGCCGCTCCAGTCAACGATCTTTCTCGTGGTTGCTCGGTAGAGGACGTAGTTAAAATGATTGCAATTACAGCAAACCAAGCAATTGCTGCAAAACAATAAATAATCTAATGTTGCAGGCGTACCAACGTCTGCAACATTTCATATATAACTAAAAATTCATGAAAATATTAGTACTAAACTGCGGTAGTTCATCAATCAAGTACAAATTGATAGACATGCCAAAGAACGACACATTGGCGTCGGGAGGAGTTGAAAAAATCGGCTTGAAAGATTCTTTCTTGAAGTACAAGACTCCATCAGGTGAGAAAAAACAAATTGATTGCGAAATTCCTGAGCACACAGCTGGAATCGAATTGATTCTTAAGGTTCTTCAATCAAAGGAAGACGGTGCTATCAAGAGCCTGTCAGAAATCGAAGCTGTAGGTCATCGTGTTGTACACGGAGGTGAGAAATTCAACAAATCTGTACTAATTAATAAGGAGGTTATCGAAAACATCAAGGAGTGTGCTCCTCTTGCACCTCTTCACAACCCAGCAAACCTAAAGGGTATCGAGGCAATCACACATGAATTGCCAAGCGTTCCTCAGGTTGCGGTGTTCGATACTGCATTCCATCAGACTATGCCATCTAAGGCATATATGTATGCTCTTCCTTATGAGTATTATAAGAAAGATGGCGTCCGCAGATATGGTTTCCACGGAACAAGCCACAGATATGTGTCTGCCCGCACTTTGGAAATCCTTGGAATGAAGCCAGAAGGCACAAAGATGATCACTTGCCACATCGGTAACGGTGGTTCTATCTCAGCAATCAAAGATGGCAAGAGCGTCGACACTTCAATGGGATTGACTCCTCTTGAAGGTCTTGTGATGGGTACTCGTTGCGGTGACATCGACACAGGTGCTATCACATACTTGATGGACCGTGAGAAACTTGACATCAAGGCAATCAACAATATCCTTAATAAGGAGAGTGGATTGAAGGGAGTATCTGGTATTTCTCAGGATATGCGCGACGTGGAGGCTGGCATCAAAGACGGCAACGAGCGTGCTGCACTTGCAAGAGATATGTTTGTCTACCGTGTCCGCAAGTTCATCGGTTCTTACACAGCTGTCCTTGGTGGTCTTGACATTTTGGTCTTCACTGGTGGAATCGGAGAAAACCAAAGATCAATCCGTCAGCTATGCTGCGAGGATTTCGGTTATCTAGGAATAGAGATCGACGAAGCCGCTAACAATGCTGCGTCAGGAGTGGAGAAGATCATCTCAACACCATCGTCTAAGGTAAAGGTTCTTGTGGTTCCTACAGATGAGGAGTATATGATCGCAAAAGACACTCTTGAACTTGTAAAATAAGACGCACGTAGAGACGCAATAACATTGCGTCTCTTCAAATCATAAAAACAGACGCTGCAAATGATGCGGCGTCTGTTTTTTTATTGCCATTTTCCGTATCTTCAAACTTTTTATATACAAATGCAAAAAGAGGAAACAGAAAACGCACCACTACAAATACAATTCATTTGTCGGTGCTGGAAAACATGTCATGAATGACACTGAAAACAACCCAACGCTAAAAACAAAAGAAAACACATGCCGTTTTCTGCGGTTTATGTTTTCTCTGTTGAGAGTTTTCAAAAACAAACTTGTCTGTGAGTTTTCCAAGTGTCAGATATTATAGCTGACACTGTTTTCTGTTTGATCATTATTCCTGTTGCGGGCAGACTTGAAAACCTGTCTGATATCTGAGAGATTCGTCTGAAAGACGCTACCGAGCAAAGCGAGAGTAACCCGTGACAACGTCTCGGGAAAGTCCAGCAATGTCATAAAATTTTGCCTGAAAGGCAATACAATAGAAATGCTTTCACGTCTTGTTTCCTCATAAGTGTAGAAATTCTCTTAAACTCCATGTCTCTGTATTTATATGTGCTCGCCTTCGGCTCGCACTTGGGGGAGGTAAGGGCCAATATCAATCAAACATGGGCCTTTGGAATCCTCACATTTATGACACTCCTACTATCTTTTTAATTTCGTCGAATTCACGTTAAATACATAATGATAGGCATCTCGTTCTTGTTCGCAAAATCTCATCACCGATATCAAAAAAAGAAGACACCGCAAATGATGCAGCGTCTACTTTTAAAGAAAAAGTTTCCTCAAATTATTCCAGACTTGTCGCTATGCTACAAAGCCATATTCATAAATACAGTCACTAGCAAGATCCATTTCTTCATTCCAAAATAGACACGTGCGACTGGGATCTAACTGGACTTGCTTAAATAAGCCACAAACATCCAACAGGGGACGAAAAGAAGGTAACGTCCTTATGTCGTCCATAACGTCATACATGACTTTATATCCATCATCAAACTCTACATAGAGCATATAATTGTCAAGAGCTTGATAGTTCTTAATTCTTGGAATCATAATTTTCTTCCTTCAACGTTTGTTCATAATACCACGAATCATGACCTTCACCAATCTTCAACACTCTTTCTATCAGCTCTGCATATTCATCATCCGTCAACACGAGTTCTTTCAGCAAAGGTATCAACCCCTTCCCGTCTTCTCCTTCATAAAAGAATAGTGAATTGCTGATTCTCGCGCGTTGGCTTGCACGCGGTTCACGGCTAAAACCGTCTCTGTGGCACTTCTTTCCTGTCTGGCTAATCTCTGTATCCAAACACTCAAAGATCGGGTCTGTTTCCACATCTACCGCATCAAACATCGCCACAACCTCTTCTTCCGGAATCGAAAACATCTTCTCATAGCGAAAACTCGTCTTAGCCCCACGTCTACCTATCTCCTTTGCAAACATTCGGGGATGAAGAGAATCTTTGGGATTTGCCAAAACAGCAAAAAAGAGATTTTGGAGGATTGCGTTATAGTAAGAGCAATCCTGCACATCATAAGGTTTGAAATTCTTCAGAATTTTGTCGAGGAACTCGATGTCGAAGATCTCCGTCGGCACTTTGCCATGTTGCATCAGCCGTCTGACTTTGATCATTCTGACCAACAACAACCTAACAAGAAAAATCATCTCTTTTCTTTCCGCATGATCTTTTTCTTGCACTGTCGCCACGGTGTAGCGCGAATCAACTAAACTTGGGAACTGGAACACTACCCTTCCCCTCTCGATTGCGGCAAGGATATTCTCAAATCCTGCCATAGTTTCATTTATCATATTTTTGTACTTTAAATCCATCTTTATCCATCCGATAGCGGGCAGGTTCGAGACCTGCCCCTATGGAATGTTTTCTGTCTGACCAAGTTCAGCCATCACAAGATATTATTTCTTAGAGCGTCCAGTAATTCTGTCGATCAGTTCCTGTTGTTCTCTCTTCTTTCTCTCCTCTTCCGTCTCCTCATGTGGAGCCTCTGGAGCTGCTGACTGTTCTTCTGGAGTCACCTCTTCCTCTTGCTTTTTCCTCTTTGAACGACGGCTCTCTTTTGGTTCTTCTGGTTCATCCGCAGCTGCAGGTGTTTCTTCCACTTGCTGTTGAGGTTTCGACTTACGGCCAGTGATTCGTTCTATAAGCTCCTGCTGTTCCCTCTTCTTTCTCTCCTCTTCTGTCTCCTCATGTGGAGCCTCAGACGTTGCCGGAGCTGCGTCTACAGGCGTCGGCTCCTCTTTCTTTTTCCTTGAACGACGGTTCTCTTTGGGCTCTTCTGGCTCACTCACAGCTGCAGGCGTTTCCTCCACTTGCTGTTGAGGTTTCGACTTACGGCCTGTGATTCGTTCTATAAGTTCCTGCTGTTCTCTCTTCTTTTTCTCCTCTTCTGTTTCCTCACGTGGGGCTGGAGATGTTGCAGGAGCGGCTTCTACAGGAGTCGGCTCCTCTTTCTTCTTCTTTGAACGACGGCTCTCCTGAGGTTCAGCAGCATCTGCATTCTCACTTATAGGAGCAGAAGTTTCCTCTGGAGCAGACTCTTCTTTCTTTCTTCTAGAACGTTTTTTCTCCTTTGGTTCTGTTTGCTCCTCCTGTTCGATTTGCTCAGTCTGATCCACCTGTGGTTCTGGCTGTTCTTCATTTGTGGCGGCAGTCTGAGGTTCAGCAGGAGTTTCCTCCTCCTGTTTTGCCTTTGAAGTACGACCAGTAATTCTGTCGATCAGAGCTTGGCGTTCAGCTTCCTCCTGGCGACGTTGGATTTCTTCCTCAGTCAACGCATTGTCAGGTGGTGGAGTCTCTTCGTCTTTACGTTTTCTAGAACGTTTGTTCTCCTTTGGCTCAGTGCCCTCATCAACGTCAGGATCAGCGGAATTCTTTTTCTTAAATAAGCGTCTCACGCCTTTAGTTTCAGACTGTTCCTCCTCACTTATTACAGCAGCGGAATCAGCAGAAGCGACACCTTCTGTCTTCTTCTTTTTACGGCCAGTGATTCTATCAATCAAAGCCTGACGTTCAGCTTGTTTCTGCAGACTATCAAGCACAACAGACGAAGCCTCGGCTGCAGTACGGAGTTTTTCCAACGAGTCGGTCATCTTCACCATATCCTCATCCACAGAATCCTCCATAGCCAATAGTATAGAGTCCCATGGAGCGGCATCAAGTTCCTCAATCACCTTACGTCTGTTGCGAGTATAGAATTTGATGTGACCGAGTGGCTTATTGTCTGGAGCTGTCGGCAAATATTTTGCGCGTATCTTCTTTTGGCGACGTCTTTTGTAATAGATTTTGATTTCTCCCGTCGCAAGATATTCAAGATTAAGTTCTGTCATCACCGAGTCGACGAGGGTGTCGATAGCTGAATATTGAGGCAGAAGAACCATTACAGAGTCTACCACATCATTAAGCAACACTCGTCTGTATTGCGTATTACCGACCAGATCCATAATCTTCTTGGCGATTACTCTACCAGAATCAACACGGTCGTAGAAACGCTTCTTATAGAAGTAGCGCTGATGCCAGTAATACATGAAGAAATCGTAGTCGTAGATAAATTTGAATTTGCCTCGATCGTAGTGAACCTCATTTAGATAGCGACATTTTGGAATTTTGATTTTGGCGACAATCTCCTCACTTTTTCCTTCCTTCTGAGCCTTTTCTGCCTCCTTAAGTTCTTCCATGTTTCGCATTTCCTCCTCAAGTTCGGCCAATTGCTGGGCAAGGAGAGAACTGTCGAGAGCAGCATACTCCTTTAGCATCTCTACGTCAATATCCTCTGCCAAAGAATCCAAGTTTAATGAATCCGGAATAGATTCATCAACGACTGAGGTTGTATCATTCTCCTGAGTAGAGTCCCTAGCGGCTAAAGCAGCTGCGGCAGCCTCACGTTTTTTCTTGATGATTGCCTCGATAGTCTTACGAGTCTGCAATTCCTTCTCATCAATAGGTTCCTCAATTGTAGGCTCCGGTTCAAGCTCACCATTAAGCATTTCGTCTTTCAGGATGACCACAGGAAGCCTCCTGCCTCGTCTGTTCTTATTTGCATATTCAATTGCGGCGCTATCTCCGGCAGCGACGAGTTCGGCAAGTTCAAACAAATCGGCGTTTTCCTCCTCTTCCTCTTCAAGTTTTTGAAGGCGTTTTCTCTCTTTTTCTTCGGCTCTTTTTTGGGCTTTTCTAACCTTATTCTTGCCCTTCATGATTCTTTCCGCCTCTTTACGGGCTCTTTCGATAGCCTCTTGCTGCTGTTTTTCAATCAAGGCCTGTTTTTCTTCCTCCTTCAGTTTTTCATTTTCCTGAATTTTACGGAGTTCCTCAGCCTCTCTACGCTTAGCCATCTGCTCTGCATGAATCAAACGTTTTTCAGCCAATTCCTCACGTCTTGCAGCCTCTGCCTCACGTTTTGCCGCGCGAGCTCTCATCTCCTCTTCACGGCGTTCGCGTTCACGCTCACGGGCCTGAGCTTTTCTCTCAAGCTCTTTAGCCTTCATTTCTCGTTTCTTTTGAGCCTTTTCGAGACGTCTTTGCTGTTTTTTTGCGCGTTCTTTTGCCTCGCGCTCACGTTGAGCCTTTTTTATTTCCTGAGTACGTCTCATCTGTTCAGCACGTTGCTCAGCGGCTTTTTGTTTGGCAGCCATAACTGCCTGACGATGAGCTGCTTCCTGCTCCTTCTCCTTTTGTTTAGCCTCCAAAGCTCTTTGACGAGCAGCTGCTTTTGCCTCAGCTTCCTGACGTTTCCTAGCTTGCCAGTTTTCGCGCTGACGCTGCTTCTTTTCATACTCTTTTTGGCGAAGTCTCTCTCGTTCTGCCTTTTGTCTTGCTATTTTTTCCGCAGCCAACTGTTTCTGGCGGGCAGTACGTTCTGCCTCTCGTTCACGTGCTAAACGCTGACGTTCAGCGACAGCTTCAGCACGTCGTTTCTGTTCCTCTCGTACCTGTTGCAGACGGATTTCTCTTTCTGCACGAATTCTTTCTGCTTCTGATGCATATACAGGGCCTTCTTCTGCAGCTTTTTTTTCTGCCTCTTCAGCCTCTTTTCTCTTTTCCTCAGCCTCACGAAGCTCACGAGCTCTCTGGATGCTCTTCATCTGCTCCTTGCGTCGTGCCTCCTCCTGAAGATGTCTTTGCTGTATTTCTGCTTTTTTCTTCTCCTCAGCTATACGTTCAGCCTCTTTTTTTTCAGCTTCCTCCTTCTCTTCTCTCAATCGACGTTCTTCAGCCTCTCTTCTCTTTCTCTCTTTACGTGACAGCCTTCTTTCTTTTGGTGCATCTTCTTCATTATCTTCCGCCTCATTCTCAACAGTTTGCACATCAGCATCTTGGGCATTCACCAGTTGTGGCAGACACCCTATGCTAAACAGCACAAACAATATGAGTATTATTTTTTTCAAAATTATCCTTCTATTTTTCTATGATATCAAGCACACAAACTTCATGCAAGTTATCACTAAACTGCAAATATAAAAAAAATCACATAAAATTCTTAAATATATCAAGAATTAATATGTTTTGCATTCACATCATACTGCAATGCGAAACAAAAAAGCCGTCCAACGGAATTTCGTTGGACGGCAATTCTCACTTACTAAAAAGATCACTCTTTAATTCGCATTTTGATGATGTCTCTTCTTAAAGAATGGAATATGATTTCTCTGATCAAGAAGTTGCTTTTGCTCTTCAATTGACAGTTTGTCGAAGTTAGCCCACTTCTCTTCCATCTCTGCCTTCTTGGCTTTTCTCTCTGCCTCACGAGCATCAATTTCAGCCTTTCTTTCAGCGATCAAAGCTTTTTGTTCCTCGACAGAAAGACTGTCGAAATTCATCCATTTTGCCATCTTCTCAGCCATCTCTGGATTCATCTGATGATGACGTGGTCCTCCACGATGTCCTTCTCCACGGCGTGGTCCGAACTCACCATCCTCGTGTCCGTGGTGACGTGGTCTGTCTCCTCTGTCACATGGCTTGTCACACTTCTGCTCACACTGAGCCCCTTCCTGATTACATTTACAATTGCAGTTACAACAAGATGTCGCAAACAGCATGCTTACTACAGCTACAATAGAAAATACCTTTTTCATATCTGAGTTTTTTGGCATAAAAAATTAATTGCAATTCTAATGAAAAAAATCAAAGAATAAAGCGAATAAGTCCAAATTTTAAACTTTTTTAAGATTTTTTCATATCTTTGTATAAATCCATAAAGAAAATGGAAATTTTACACTCATCAATGTAGTTATGTCTGGTTAACTTATGTCGCAAATCTTTATGGTATTGCGGCAAACGCAGAAACGAAGATATTCCACACTTCGCTTTCCTGCCATTGGTAAAAGCAGAATTTTTATTTCCATTTATTATTACAATTGGACTTTGGATTTTATGTTGAATCAAATTTGTGAAGACTATGGAGCAACTTTACACATCATTTTCAGAAAAGCTTGATCAGTTGATGCTCAGCCAGGAATTAATGGACGATCTTCCCCGCATTTATATTCCTTTGGCAAATATCATCAATGTCGGATTTGGTTCACGTATGCAGGTGATTGGCGTGAATGGAGCACAAGGAGCGGGGAAAAGCACATTCTGCCAACTTCTCAAATTGGTGTTGGAAGAAAAATTCGGCAAAAAAGTAGCTTCATGGAGTATCGACGACTTATATCTAAGCAGAAAAGAGCGTAAGAGACTTTCAGAAGAGGTCCACCCTCTGCTGATGACACGCGGTGTGCCGGGCACTCACGATGTGAAATTGGGTCTTGAGATCATCAATTCACTACGCAACGCTGACAAAAACACAGTGACAATGATTCCTCGATTCAACAAAGCCATTGATGATGTATATCCAAAATCTGAGTGGACTAAATTCGTCGGCAAACCAGACGTGGTACTGATTGACGGATGGTGTATAGACGCCACAGCTCAAGAAGATTCAGAGCTAATAACTCCAGTCAACGAATTGGAAGCGACTGAAGACAAAGACTGTGTATGGCGCCGCTACGTCAACGACCAATTGAAGACTACATACAAAGATCTGTTCGACACTATCAATTTCCTTGTGATGCTACAGATTCCTTCCTACGACAAAGTGTTTGAGTGGAGAAATCTTCAGGAAGAAAAACTGAGAATCAAAAGCCAAGGGAAAGAGGCGACTCACATCATGACTCCAGACCAGGTGCGACGTTTCATCGCTCACTACGAAAGAATAACACGACACATTCTTGCCGAGATGCCGGAACGTGCGGATATGCTTTTCAAAGTAAACGACAATCACAGACTATATATTTAACAAAAATAAGATGTTGAAGCAGAGCGTATCGGTCGTGATACCGATGATTAACGAAGACAAAAGCATTGAAAAGGTGATAGACACCGTCATCTCTTCATTGGAAAATTCGTCTCTGGTTCAAGAAAAAGAAATAATTGTCGTTGGTCGGGACGCATTAAGCAAACAAACAGAAGAACTACGTGCGAACTACAATAATATTCAATTATACATTGCCAATTCGCACGCTTCTTTCCCAGAAGTCGCAAACAAAGGGTTATTTAAAGCTTCGGGCGACATAATTGTGCTTTTGACAGAGGACACGCTCCTGCCAACAGACTATTTCGATGTCGTAATACCGCAATTTGAAAAGAACAATATGTTCGCAGCGGGAGTCGTCGCAAGATATCCAGTGACTGGAGAATCGACACATTGTTATGTACCGATTATGACACCACGCCACGTCAACTATAAGATAGGAGAAGCAACATCATCATGCTACACATTGACATTCGATCGCAGCAACGTCGCATTATCAAGAGAAAAGCTCCTTCAACTTGGAGGATTCAATCTTCTGTTTGCTCCAGACTGTAGCGGTGATGTCGATCTGTTTTTACGTGGATGGTTACGTTGCTGGAAATCATGTTTCCTGACAAGTACACATTGCGACCTGCTCAAACCAGTGGGCAGTCCACTTTTAAGAGGAGACACAACAAAATCACAAACAGAGAAAGAATATAACGACGTCCTGCTCCGACGTCTTTTTCTTCCACGCAAACAACAAGCACTGCTATTCATACACAATCTGTTGCTGTTCATAATGTCTTTGATTCTGCCACTTGACATTTTCAAGCCAACAAGAATGGCAGGATTCAAATTCATCAACAATTTCAAGAAAATACTCTCGTCGAAAAGATGGAGATATTCTTCATTCGACATTGATTTGCAGATGCTAAAACAGAGATATTTTTAGTATTGTCAATTTAACAACACTTATTTCGCGTTATTAAAAAATTTCCCTATTTTTAGGAAAAATTTGAACATTAAATTTAAGGGACATGAAGAGAGAAATGAAAAACTTAGGAATTTGCGGCATATTGGCATTGTCACTTTTGACCGGTTGTTCGGGAGGTGCGGAACGAGTGGAAGCCGTAGACATTGATGTACCCCAGATTTTCGGAATGAAATCTGAGTTTGTTCCTGCAGGTGGTGAGGCTGTAATCTATGGTTCAAGTCTTACTGATGCCAAAGTATATTTCGACACACAGTTCTATAACGATTCTGTTCAGGCAGAAGTAATCTCCTCACAAGATGATATGATTGTAGTGAGAGTGCCAGACAAAGCATGGACAGGAAAAATCAAGGTTAAAAATCTTGCTGGTGTGACCACATCTAATTTCTTATTCAGAGACGAGCGTAACATCATCATTGATTTCGACACGCACCACCAGACATGGGGAGGAATAGTTCCTTTTGACCACAACGGCAATTTGGTTCAGGGTCAGATTGAAAACGATTCTATCGTGCCTTATAGAGGAAAACTCATAGAAGGATGCTCAGGTAAGTTCGGTTTGCTACATGGCACATACCCAGCCAAACATCCATACATTTACATAAACGACCTATGGTTCCAATACATGCACGGACCAGATGAAGGTGGACGTGGAGCTGTATCAATTGCTGGTCTGCCTTTCTACGAACAAAAAATCGAAGATTTAGTATTGAAATTTGAGTGCAATATTCCAAAAGAAGCCGCTTACAAAGGAATCGCGACTGAGTTTATCGCCGGATACAAATCTGCTGAGCCAGACAAAATCGGACGTACGATCTCGCCTATCTGTCGTTGGGAGCCATATAAGAATGACAAGAACTACTTTATTGCCGGACAGAATGGAGGAAAAGATTTGTCTAACGGATTCTATACAGATGGTTGGGAGACAATCACAATTCCGTTGACTGCGTTCAATTACGTCTACAATCAGGATCAGCCCAAAGAGGATCTGAAATTAGATCTGACTAAGGCTGTCAACTTCTCTGTTCTAGTTTTTGGAAAACCGGAATCTGACGCAAATGTGATGATCGCTTTCGACAATTTCCGAATTGTTCCGAAGTCTGAGTAATCATTGAAAAAATTTAATAAATGACTTTAAGGCCTGTAAGCGTAAAGCTTACAGGTTTATTTGTTTTGATTTCTTAATAGTATTTTTTTTATAACTTGTCTATTTTCCTAAATGGATGTAACTTTGAATGATAATATTGGGTTGTTTTATATACGATAATAAATGTGCATTTTTAATATCATCTAGTTCATTCGTTTATAAGTCTATGTCCATTTGCTTCTAAATAACAATATAACCAACACTTTTCATGAGAAAAAAAACATACATATACATCATAACGCTTGTCCTTTTTTTTATAACTACCTATCAAGCCTTCGGACAACAAAAGCCACAACCAATTGCTCATGCACTTGGCTCAATTGATGGTCATGTGTATACCAACAGCCGTGAAGCCATGGTCAACTCAATTGAAAAAGGATACAAATTTATTGAAGTAGACATAGACTCTACCTCAGATGGTATTTTAATTGCATCTCATGATTGGGAGTTTTTCAACGAAATCACCAACCATAGCGAGCTTAAAGACACAATGCTCTCTTTTGAGAAATTCAGCAAAAGAAAAATATACGACAAATATACACCTATCACAATACAAGAAATCATTGACACTTTGATGAATCATCCTGACATATCAATCGTGACCGATAAAATATCTGATCCATCCATCATTGAAAATAAATTTTCCAGTATCAAAGATAGAGTGTACGTTGAATGTTTCTCGGAAGAAGATTATTTTGAGCTAAAGGAGAGAGGATATCATGTAATGTTCTCTACATACACATCAATTACTACACTTCACTATATTATCAAAAATATGATGATTGGCAATGGCAGGATAGAATTTGTAACAACAAGTACTGATCAAGATTTCAATGAATTAAAGAGGCTAAAATGTATGATACCAATTTATGTATCAATGTTCACTATCAACACAGAAGAAGAACTCGAAAAACATATTGACGATATAGATTTCTTTTACTCTGATTTCTATGATCCGTCTACCGGCACATTTAATAATTCTAAAGAATGAAAAAAATAATCCTCACAATTATAACTCTAAACACACTGTCTCTTTTCTCTTACGGCAACAGCTGGAAAGGATTGGGGACAGAAGATGAACCATATCTTATTTCATCTCCTCAACAAATGGCTGAATTAGCAGAAGAAGTAAATAATGGAACTGATTTTCACAACATTTTTTTCTCTCTCACTAATGATATTGACCTATCTGAATTATACAAGGATTCATTAGACACCTGGACTCCTATCGGATCCTCTTCCAACAACTTTGATGGCACATTGTTTGGAAATAATTTTACTATCCACAACATAAATATTAGAGTAGAGGACAATAGTTTTTACTTTGGTTTATTCGGAAGTATCGGAGAACATGGATCCATCTATGATCTCACCATAGAGAAGGGATCTATTCACGCCACTCTTTGGAGCGGAGGAATCGCAGCTATCAATAGCGGAATAATATCAAATTGTAAAAACATCAACTGTTCTGTAAATAGCTGGCGTTTTTCTGGTGGCATTTGTGGAGTTAACTACAATACCATAACAAATTGTACTAATGAAGCAGACGTATCATCTACTATTTGTTGCGGTGGAATATGCGCATACAATTATGGCACTATCACCAACTGTTCCAACAAAAATAGAATAACAGCAAATGAAGGTTGCGGTGGAATATGTGGATATAATGGCGGTTTTGCTGATTTCACCAATTGTCACAACATAAAAATTGGATTCATAGACAATTGCAGTAACAATTCGACAATCTTGGGAGATGAGAAAATCGGCGGCATAACAGGAAGAAATGACGGTTTTATAGTGAATTCCATGAATAATGGCATAATAAACGGTGACCAACAAGTAGGTGGTATCGCTGGGTATAACGGTGGATTCGACGGTGTCACTGGCAATATCTCCAATTCGTATAATATTGGCAACGTAATGGGACGTGACACTCTGACTGGTGGAATTGTAGGCTACGGCAACCAAGCAAGTGAGATATTCAACGTCTACACGACTGACAATATACGTTGTGTCAGCCTATCTGCAATAAATTATATTGGAGAAAATAGTGGGCTGAAAGAAAATTGCTTTATTCTCAACAATTATAGTGAAACGACAAATTATGATTCAATAGTGTATCAATTAAACCATTGGATAACCATACAGCCAAATCAGAAATCATATGTCAAATGGGGTATCGAGAATAAAGATAATATAATACTATCTGATACCATAATCCAAGATTCTCCTTCGAACGATCGTACAAACATACCTCTTTACGATAATAATCAGGATGACATAAAGATTTTCTGCGGAAAAGGCTATTTATACATCATATCCCCAGCAAGGCAATCTGTTGTCGTTTATAGTGTAGACGGGAAAGCTATTCGCTCTGTTGATCTTTCAGCCAACGCTATGGCAAGAATCCAGATTGAGAGAGGCGTGTATATTGTCAACGGACAGAAAGTGGTGGTTTACTGACACTTATCTTCTATATTCCTTGCATATTTAAACAGGAAAATTAAATTTGCAAAAAATACAAATACAACCGCATCTATGAAAATAAAGATCGACACGGATGAATTGGTGAAAAAAGAGGTGATCTCGCAGCAAACAGCCGATGAAATCATCCAATACTATGATTCATCAAAGAACACATCTACCGGCAAATATGCGTTGAGCGTCGTCGCTGCCATATTCGTTATGACAGGAGTAGCTATCCTGATAGCTGATTCTTGGGATGACGTCGGGACAAACGCTCGTATTCTATTCAGTTTGCTTCCGATCATTGTTGGGTCTTTGGCATGCTACGCTGTAGAGACAAAGCTATCCGACAAAAAGATCTTTACAGAGAGTGTCGCAATATTGCAAGGAGCCGCAATATTCACCACCTTCTCCATGTTGATATTCGGAGTATTCAATCTAGAGCTTGATAAACTTGTTTTCGTCATCTTTGCAACTTTAGTATGTTTCCCTTTCGTCATCTTTTTCAAGGCGACAATAGCTGCGACATTGCTGATAGTAATAGCCTCCATAACACTTTTGCTTGACTGTGATCAAAATGTCGTCAATTGCGGTTTAAGTTGCTTGGTGTTTATAATGAATGCGTTGTTCTTCTACAACACATATCTGATAGCTAAAGAACGTTTGTTTTTGAATGTCCGTCTCTTCATATCCACATTCGTAATTATTGCCTTCTTTTTTCACCTGGAAAACATATTTTTCGTTGAAAACAGTTCACTTGTCTATTTCATTCTTGCGCTCATCGCTCCATGCTACACTTTCTCATTCCTGATCTGGAACAAAGAAAAACAATGGTTGGAGACAGACGCCAAATGGCTGGAATTAGGATCGTTCCTGGCGACTTTTATAACATTGACAGTTGGCGTAGCGATGCATAATTATCATAAAACAGATACAATCGGTTGGGCGATTATTATTCCATTCGCCGCGCCTCTGCTTCTGCTTTGGTTTATCCAAAAGAAAAACAGCATCAAAATAGAGTTTAGACAATATTTCTCTCTGTTGGCAGCCATCGTCGTCGCCATAACGACTCCTTTATTGAGAAATCACACATCAAATATTTATGTCGTTCTGCTACTTGCCTTTTTGGCCTACCACACCTACCAATGGAGAAAAAACTATAACGTCATATTTTTCAATATCGCTATGTTTTGCTGGATTATCGCCATCTGCAACATATCCGATGTAAACGACCTTGGCAGAGCGGGAGTGGCTGTAAGCATTTTCGTATGTGGAATCATTCTGTTGGCTCTCAACTATTACCTAATCAAAAAAAAGAAAGACCATGAACTTCAAAATAAATAGGAAAAATTACTTGCTAGGAATCTTCACACTCCTTTTCATAGTCGCTATTGGTCTGATTGCTTGGCTGAAAGGAGCCAATGCAATACACAAAGATATAAGACTAAGAATCGACACATTAGATCTGGACCGTTCTACTTATGATGGAGGCTTTGTACTCACCCTTAAAGACTCCATGCTGTATTTCACCCAGGGCGAATATCTCGTATTTGAAGAGACCAAAGATGGCTATCATGTACCGTCGTCTATCAATTATATTCCTAGCTTTATTCATCCAAGTGCCGAATGTATTATATCCAGATATCATTGTAGGTTTTATAATAGTGACACTGGCAAAGTCAGCATCAACAACATAATGAAAACTTCTTCAATAAGTGTAGATCCCGATATGAAATTTGTCTACAGACAAATCATAAAAAAAGCACAAGCAAGGGGAGCCTCTTTCGTTGCTCTAATGCCATCTTATACCGACTCAAAATACACGTTAAAAGGTGAAAAATACTACTCGCCAGGAGACTTTACTGACATTGAGATAAACGGGCAATTACTGTCTGAATTGGCACAAAAGGTGACGACGGAAGAGCCAGAAGAGATCGTGGATTCATTGATGAACGGCATCTACAATGAATTATCGCAATATTGTGCAAAAGAACATTGCAACGTAGGCAACAACTATGCCGCTATTGTAAGCAACGCTATAAATTCAGAAAAGACAAACGCACTTAAATATCTCTTTTCTGAGAAAAAGGACAAGGCAAAAGAGTGCATCAAGACTTGGCTGGAGAATCACACAGAACAGATCAGACAATTGGCAAAAGAGTGTCCAGAGGTATACAACGCCGCCCACCAACTTTCTGACTCATATCATTATGTAAACAGCAAAAACTACCTTAAACTCGACTCATTGTTTTCGTCAAGCAACTACGAATATTGGAATACAAATATCATAGTGTCAGAAGAAGCTGTAGATGCTACAGATGCTATGGTGACTATACCTGATACTGCTGTTTTATATAGATCCCATGAAGTGAATGAAGTCCTTAATTTAATTGGACACGACGGAAATGGGAAAGACTTAAACCGTCTGTTTATCAGTATAGTGTTTTGGCGTCATATTTGGAAAGGAGGAGAGGCAGAGTGGACTAATAAATGGATGAAGAAGATAATGGAATAAATATCTTTTTCAGAAAGCAGAATTTGCCTGCCATAAAACGATTTTACTATGATAAAAAAGACAATTTCAATCGTAACATTGCTCTGCACTCTAGTAGGCTGCAATGCCCAAAAATCTGCAAAAAACATCGAAGAGAACGAGGTTGCAAAAACAGATCAAGAAACCGTGGACACCTTCACAACTTCTGAAGGTACATCCATAAAAATGTACTGCATCAAACACGGATCAGTCAGGATGCAAATCGAGCAAATCGAAGACAAATGGATATACGTGGATCCTGTCACCAACGCTGTGCAGCCAGCCACTGATTTCACGACCCTGCCCAAAGCTGATTATATCTTCGTCACACATGAACATTTCGACCATCTGGATTCTGTGGCTATCCGTCAACTTACAAAAGATGGGACTACACTTATCACCAATCCTCGCAGTAGCGAAATATTGGGTGGCAAAGGCAGCGTGATGAAGAATGGCGACGTGATACTCTTGTGGCTAGGGAAAGGATTTTCTGGGACGTGGAGAGTCGACGCTGTTCCTGCCTACAACACCTCACCAGACAAACAGCAGTTTCATCCTAAGGGTCGAGACAACGGCTATGTGCTTACAATTGACGGATTCCGCATTTATATAGCAGGCGACACAGAGGATATCGAGGAGATGAAGGATATTAAGGATATCGACGTTGCTTTTTTGCCATGCAATCTCCCCTACACTATGTCTCCCGAACAATTGGCTAAAGCGGCAAAGATGGTTAATCCTAAAGTTCTTTTCCCTTACCATTACGGACAGACAGATATCCAACAAGTGGTGAAGCTTTTGGAAGGAAGCGGTATTGACGTAAGGATCAGGCAATATCAATAAAGGTTGAGGAAGAGGTGGATTTTATTCCGATATTTTTGCATTTATTTATCCCCTAACGGGGAATTTATGACTGATTTTTACGAGGATTGAAGGGTCCATGTTTAATAAATATTGGCCCTAACCCAATCTCTCTTCCACGAGTCCAAAGGACGAGCGGTAAAAAATGCGTTCATTGTGCTTCTATTAAATTGTGCTTGCCTTCGGCTCGCACTTTGGAAGGGTGCAAGGGCGTTCCGCCCTTTGGAATCCTCATTTTTTACTCTTCAACAAACTTTATATTAACGTGAATTCGAATTATAATATTACTAGATATATCCCCTAACGGGGAAATATCGTGGTCATAACATATATCTACCGATATAAAACACCTAAAGGTGTAGTCGTTTCTGTGTTATCATTTAGGATATCACGTAGTGATTACATGTAGGCAGATAGGATAATATGCCGATGACATCACATTTCCCGTAGGGAATAAATCATTTCATGTTGTTGGATCAAATTGATGTTAATAACAACATTATACAAAAATGGGATGTATCGCTTGATACACCCCATTTTTTGTGTCTAAAATTAACAAATTGCTTGCTTATTTCTTTCCGTTGATCTGAGCGTCGATAACTGCGATAGTCACGATATTCATGATGTCACGTACAGATGCCTCAGGCTCGCAAACGTAGATTGGCTTCTTCAATCCCATCTGAACTGGACCAACATTCTCAGCAAGACCCATAGAAAGAAGTGTCTTGTAAGTGATGTTAGCTGAGCTTAGGTTAGGGAAGATCAATGTGTTGACATCCTTACCCTCAAGCTTAGAGAATGGGTATGTAGCAGAACGAAGATCCTTGTCAAGAGCAAAGTTGACCTGCATCTCACCGTCTACCAAGATCTCTGGGTGGTTCTTGTGTAGATTCTCGACTGCCTTATGAACAGTAACAGGGCTACCTGTGTTGTCAGCGCCGAAGTTGCTGTAAGAAAGCATTGCGATAACTGGATCTACATTGAAGATCTTAACGCTGTCGTTAGTCAACTTAACGATCTCCTCAAGAGTCTCAACGCTTGGGTGGTTGTTGACCAATGTGTCAGCCAAGAAGAATGTTCCCTTAGCTGTATTTACGATGTTAAGAGCTGCGATATGGTCGATACCCTCACGTGTTCCTACGATTTCAAGAGCTGGCTTGATAGCGTCTGTATACTTAGTGTAGACACCGCATACCATAGCGTCTGCATCTCCCATCTCAACCATCATAGTTGCGAAGTAGCTGCGGTTGAACATCAACTCTAGGCTCTCTGCGTATGTGTATCCGTTACGAGCGTTCTTCTCAGCCAAATACTTAGCGTAGCGGTCACGACGTGAACCCTGATTCTCAGCGCGGTTGTTGATGATTTCGATTCCAGAGATATTGATGTTGTTCTCCTCAGCAATACGAGCGATGTTTGTCTCGTTACCTACAAGAACTGGAACACATATTCCGTCTGCCTTAGCAGCGACAGCAGCAGAAAGTACACTTACATTGTTTGGCTCAGAGAATACGACCTTCTTAGGAGCCTTCTTAGCGCGAACACGTAGACCATCGATCAACTTGTTGTTCAAGCCCATACGATGACGTAACTGGTCGCGATATGCATCCCAATCCTTAATCTCATAACGAGCGACACCACTCTCAATTGCTGCCTTAGCAACAGCTGGAGCGACAGTCTCAAGTAGACGTGGGTCAAGAGCTGTAGGGATAAGGTATTCCTTACCGAATGTCATAGCCTTACCACCGTATGCCTTGCTTACGATTTCAGGAACTGGCTTCTTAGCCAATTCAGCAAGAGCACGTACAGCAGCAAGCTTCATCTCCTCGTTGATTGCCTTTGAGTGAGTGTCAAGAGCACCACGGAAGATGTAAGGGAATCCAAGCACGTTGTTGATCTGGTTAGGATAATCCGAACGACCTGTTCCGAAAATGATATCAGGACGAGATGCCATTGCATCCTCGTAAGTGATTTCTGGGTTAGGGTTAGCAAGAGCGAACACGATTGGATTGCTTGCCATCGAGCGAACCATGTCCTGAGACAACACGTTACCCTTAGACAATCCCAAGAATACGTCTGCATCCTTAACTGCCTCAGCAAGAGTGTTGATATCACGGTCTGTCTTAAACTCCTCCTTGCGTGGGTTGAGGTCAGTTCTCTTTGAATTGATAACACCCTTCGAGTCGCACATAACGATGTTCTTCTTCTGAGCACCAAGAGCGACGTATAGACGAGTACATGAGTTAGCGGCTGCACCTGCACCGTTTACAACGATCTTTGCATCCTCGATCTTCTTTCCAGCTACCTCAAGAGCGTTCAAAAGGGCTGCAGAAGAGATGATGGCTGTACCGTGCTGGTCGTCGTGCATCAAAGGAATATCAAGTTCTGCCTTCAATCTGTCCTCGATCTCGAAACACTCAGGAGCCTTGATATCCTCAAGGTTGATTCCTCCGAATGTAGGAGCGATAGCCTTTACTGTCTCTACGAACTTGTCGATGTTCTTCTCGTTTACCTCGATATCGAACACGTCAACATCTGCGAAAATCTTGAACAACAATCCCTTACCTTCCATAACTGGTTTTCCGGCAAGAGCACCTATATCACCAAGACCAAGTACCGCTGTTCCGTTAGAGATCACAGCCACAAGATTTCCCTTTGCTGTGTAGTTGTATGCAAAGTTCTCATCTTTCTGTATTTCCAAACATGGTTCAGCAACACCTGGAGAGTATGCCAAAGAAAGGTCTCTCTGAGTTGCAGTAGGCTTTGTTGGGATCACCTGGATTTTACCTGGACGTCCCTCTGCGTGATACTTAAGAGCATCGCTCAACTTTTTGTTGTCCATTGTATTATTTCTAAAAATGTTCTTATTTTCAATAATTCACAATTATGACGCAAAGATACGCTTTTTGTCAAAAAAATGCAAAAAATATATGTTTTATAACTCATTTAATACAATATTGTATATTTCCGACATTTTGTGTCATTCTTTTTGGGCTGATATGTTCACCTCTTTTCCATAGACGCAACATACTCTCGTCTCTACAAGGCATTGCGAAATGTTATAAATTCTTAAACCACCAACACATACTTTTCTTCTTTCCTTTGAAGGATCCTATCATTTGTGTATTTTTGCAACACAATTAATTCTATGCGAAATACGAAAAACCTAATAAACAAAAAAAGAGTATGAAAGCAATAAGATTTTTTCTGTCTTTAGCCACATCTCTGTGTGCGATTGTCGCAAATGCACAAGATGTCATTATTTTCCGCAATGGTGAGGAGACAGAAGTAAAAGTAGAGGAGATCACTCCTAATGAGGTCAAATACAAGAAAACCTCTAATCCAGACGGTCCGTCGTATATCTTCAACAAAGATGACATTTTCATGATCAAATACAAGAATGGAGAGAAAGACGTGTTTGCTCCTGAATATAATGACATTCAGGCTGAATCACAATCAAAGCCAATTGTAGTCAAGGATGTCACAGTGAAAAGGAAATCTCCATCTGGATTGGCATACACATACAACGGAGCTTTCCTTACAGATCACGAAGCTGTAAACTATTTGGGGTCAGACTATAACGAATTCACCCTGCAATCCGACAGAATGAAGCAAGGATTCAACTTGATGCTGACGGGAGCTATTCTTTCTGCCACGTCAGCCGTCCTATGTGTAACAAGTGTTGCGACTGGTCATTGGGAGGAAGACGGATGTTATGATGATTACTGGTATGACTACTACGGCAATCGCCATTATTATGATGATTGCGAATACTTTCATCCAAACGTTCCATTTATGGTAGCAAGTATAGCATGTGGTGTCGCATCATCCATTACATTGCCTATCGGTATTGTGAAATTTTCAACAGGAAAGACAAGATGTCATAAGATTTTGAAACGTCATTATAAAACGACATTCGACAACGACAATAAAATCAGTTCATACAACGATATGACATTGAGAATGAATGCAAAACCAAACGGATTCGCATTGTCATTGACATTCTGACGTTTTCTGAATTTGATTTCAAAACGATATGAAATAGAGGTGCAGAAATGCATCTCTATTTTTTTGCCAACAATATAAGAATCTGTTCAAATTTAATTTATTTGGTTATAAAGTCGAGGATTGTTAAGGGCGGAACGCCCTAACCTCCCCAAAAAAATGCGAGCCGTAAGGCGAGCACATTTAATAATAGAAGCACAATTAACGCATTTTTACCGCTCGCCCTTTGGGCTCGCAAAAGAGAATGGGGTTAGGACGTTCCGTCCTTAACAATCCTCATTTTAGTTGCGTATTTATAAAGCAACCCTAATTACACCTTTAGGAGTTTTATATCAGTAGATATAATAAATATGGGACAGATATTTCCCTTTAGGGAACATATCCTCACAAGAAGGGTCGTAGACCCTTTATCGCTTGCGACGATAGCCGATTCCATAATGATCGAGGTCGACAGACCGAAATCATTATGGTGTCGGTTTAAATGATTATTGGATTTAACAATTAATGATTATTGATTTTGCATTCCGCATTTTTAATTTTGAATTTCAATGTGTTCCGTCCTTAACAATCCTCATTTTTTGTGAGCCAATCATGATAATGAAAGAGACAAATCACAAAAAAAGAGCGTATCAAATGATACGCTCTCTATAAATCCTTTCTGTAATTTCTTACTTTAGACCTACTGTTGGATCACAGTTTGTCTCCTGAGTTCCAATACCGCAGTACTCCTTCAAAGAATCGAATGCCTTGTAGAAGTCAAGAGACGCAGCACGTTCCCAGTCAAGAGCAGCAGCCTCTACATCACCACCTTTGTAACGTAGGTGACCACGATTGTAGTATGCCTTTGCAAACTGAGGAGTTAGGGCGATTGCCTTGTTGTAATCTTTCATTGCAGCCTTCTCATCTCCAAGCTCTGCGTATGAGTTACCTCTGTTGAAGTATGCCTCAGCGAACTTAGGGTTGATCTTGATTGCTGAATTGTTATCCTCAATAGAACCCTTAACGTCTCCTAGCTCTTTTCTTGCTGTCGCACGGTTGTAGAATGTCAAAGCATCATTTGGGTTAGACTCAAGTACGATATCGTAATCTGCCTTAGCTCCCTTATAGTCGCCCAAACGGAACTTAGCGTTACCCATGTTACCATAAGCTTCGATGAACTTAGGGTTAAGCTCAAGTACCTTGTTGAAGCTCTGGATTGCAGCCTTGTACTCCGCATTACGGTATCTCTGGATACCCTCATTGAAATACTCAGTCACACTCTTCTGAGCCTGTGCTGTCAATGCAAAACAAACTGTTGACACTAATAGAAATAAAAATCTTCTCATTTTTTTAATCGTTTAGTCCGTTATCTTTTGACAACTGACATTTCTATATTTAACCTAATATTGTATAGCCGCGATAACATATACGAGTTAACCAACGTATATACGAATGCAAAATTACAACTTTTGAAATATAAAACTAACATATTCGCCTTTTTTTTATGTTAAATTTTCTTATTTGGCCTATTTTATGTTGTATATCATTTCATCTCATTTTTTCACAACCATTTCTTTTGACGTTTGAAAAAATGACGTTATTTTAGTGTTAGAATATTTGGAACGCATAACATTTTTTAGTCATGGAAAAGAAAGTTAAAATATATTGCGTCAACAGCAATATCACAAATTCATATCCCGCTGGCATCTCACTGGAGGAAATCTGCCCTAAAGATGTAAAAGCGATTGTAGCGAAAGTAAACGGAAAAATCAAAGACCTAAAATTCTGCGTTTACAAACCTAAATGTGTGGAATTCCTAGGCTTGGATTCTCTTCACGGTGTAAGAGCATACCTCCGCAGTATCTCTTTCCTTCTTTATGAGGCTGTCACACATATTAATAAAGAGGCTTGTCTTCGCATCGAGCACCCCATTTCTGGCGGTTATCTATGCCAAATCGCAGGTCTTGGCGAAATAAATGAGGATCTTTGCCGTCGCCTTTCAGAAAGAATGCGCGAAAAGATTGCCAAGAAGACGGAATTTGTCCAGGAAATCGTACCTACTTCGTGGGCAATCCAATATTTTGAGGACAATGCGGCTTTCGACAAAGTCAATATATTGAAGAGCCGTGGCGAGATGTACACTGAGCTATACCGTCTCGACGACCTATATGATTTCTACTACGGCGCTCTTGTGCCAAATGCCGGATATCTCGACAAATTCGCTCTGACTCCTTATAATGGGGCTCTTCTTCTCACAGTGCCGTCGGCAGACAAGCCAAACGAGCTTGCTCCGGTACGCCAGGAGCCTCAGCTTTTGAAGGCGTTCTCTGAGCATACGACTTTCAACCAGCTCCTTGGCATTGAGAATGTCGGCGACCTTAATATCGGTCTGCTTGAGAAAAACAACGCTAGCAATCTTATAAAAGTGGCGGAGGCTCTTCAGGAGAAAAAGATTGCCCTTATTGCCGACGAGATTGCTAAGCGTCCGAAGGTTCGAATCGTTCTGCTTGCCGGTCCGTCTTCGTCAGGTAAGACCACTTCCAGCAAACGTCTGTCAGTTCAGCTTGCTGTCTGTGGTCTGAAACCGCTGGCTGTGTCGCTCGACGACTATTTTGTGCCACGTCGACTTACACCAAAGGATGAGAATGGCAACTATGATTTCGAAAGTCTTTACGCTTTGGATCTTGACTTGTTCAACAGCGACTTGAATAAGCTTATCTCAGGAGAGGCTGTGACTCTTCCACGCTATAATTTCGAGACTGGAGAGCGTGAACAGGGCGACACAATCCAAATCCACAATAATGAAGTGTTGATCTTTGAGGGAATCCACGCGCTGAATCCGAAACTGACAGAGAAGATCCCTGCTGAAAACAAGTTTAAGATTTTCGTTTCTGCGTTGACATCCATCTCACTCGACAACCACAACTGTATTCCAAACACCGACAACCGTCTGATCCGCCGTATCGTGCGCGACTTCAAATACCGTGGCTACTCGGCAGAGGATACCATCAAGCGCTGGCCAGACGTGATGAAGGGAGAGGAGAAGTGGATTGTGCCATTCCAGGAGGAGGCAGACGCGATGTTCAACTCGGCTATGATATTTGAGCTATGTGTGCTGAAGCACCACGCGATCGCCCCATTGTCGATGGTGCCACAGACATCACCGATCTACTCGGAGGCCCACCGTCTGCTCAACTTCCTTTCATACTTCGCCGATATCCAGGAGAACGAAATCCCTACAACATCACTGTTGAGAGAATTCGTGGGAGGAAGCAGCTTTAAGTACTAATGCTAAATTATAAATGCACAATGCTGAATTTAGCATTTCGCATTTTTAATTTTTAATTTTTTTGAAACATGATGGTTTGTAGGGTCGTTGCTTATCGATCTCTCTCAATCGCTCTGGGCCTCGCCCCTACACCATCAACCAGAAAAAGGCGTGATTTTCAGAATCACGCCTTTTTTGTGAATAATCCAATACAATGGTTTCCCCGTAAACACACACATGTCTATAATGAGATGCACGTTTCAAACACACGCACGGTCATGTAGAGATGCACGACCGTTATAATGAGACGCACGTTTCAAACACACACGATCGTGAATGAGACGCACGACCGTGCGTCTCTACGTGATTTTGCCCTCCGCAATCCGAAACCGATCCATGCAGAATACCCCACATGAAGGGTCGTAGACCCTTTATCATTTGCGACGGTAGCCGATTCCATAATGATTGAAGTCGACAGACCGAAATCATTATGGTGTCGGTTTAAATGATTATTGGGATCGATTTAATCGATTATTGGGATTGGATTTTATGATTAATGATTATTCATTTCGCATTTCATATTTCATATTTAACGTCAATTCGACGAATTTAAAAATAGGAGAAAATGACAGTTGAAGTGTCATAAACGAGGATTGTTAAGGGCGGAACGCCCTAACCCTTCCCCACGTGCGAGCCGTAGGCGA